>OFES01000034.1_pt1 | contig 55531 bp, 49 predicted proteins | sample 1521151 | NCBI WGS metagenome assembly OFES01 (sample SAMN04272335, study PRJEB24112) | coral metagenome | biome: Coral reef; feature: Shallow seawater; material: Coral tissue | host: Coral | place: China: South China Sea | collected 2014
ACCCGAATGAGACGGCGTACGTGACAACGATCAGGATCGCTGTAAATAATCCCTGCTTCATAGCTTGAATAAAGTTTAAACCATATTGTGGATATACTGCCGACCGCAGAACATTTTTTTATCTACTCAATATGCCAAGTTTACCAATAAAAACAACCGGTTAAAACCGGTTTTCAAGTTCATCCGAAAGCATTTTTCAAGTAGTGTCGGGGAAATTTAGAAAAAACAGTGGTTTCAGGAAAACTCTTTTTTCAACAGTTTGTTTTTTTTCTTTCCCCCTCACAGGAAAAATGCCGGCAGTTGCTCATGCAAAAAGATTGCGATTTGCTGTTTTTCACACTATCATATGCTCTGATAAGCAGCATGGACAAAACCATCAGAAGCAAAAATGATTCCGGAGAACAAAATAGATGAGATACGGGAAAGCTGTGATATTGTCGACGTCATATCGGATTATGTAAAACTTCAGCCTTCCGGCAGAAACTACAAGGCACTTTCACCTTTCACCAGTGAAAAAACTCCTTCATTTGTTGTCTCTCCGGACAAACAGATCTACAAATGCTTTTCCAGCGGGAAAGGAGGAAACGTCTTTACCTTCATCATGGAAATGGAAAAGCTCTCTTTTCCCGAAGCGGTAGAACTGATAGCTAAACGCTCCGGCGTTGATATCAGCAAGTACCTGAAAAGTCCGGTCCTTCACGAAAAGGCCGAACGCAGTGAACATGAACCCCTTAAATGGGCGGCAAGACTTTTTAACCGGCTGTTGAATTCTTCGGATGGACAAAAAGGGCTCGATTACCTTGTGACGAAAAGAGGACTCACACAGAAAACCATTACATCCTTTGGCCTTGGTTACGCTCCCGACCAGTGGGAATATCTCCTGGCGCATGCAAAAAGTTCGACAATTCCCTTTGAGCATTTCGTCAAAACCGGTCTCGTCTATCATAATCAGAAGAAAGACTCCTACTACGACTATTTTCGCAACAGGGTCATGTTCCCGATTTTTTCCGTAGGAGGCCAGGTTGTCGGTTTTGGAGGAAGAACTCTCAGCAACGACAAAAACACCCCTAAATACATCAATTCGCCGGAAAATGCTGTTTTTGACAAGTCAAAAGTCCTCTACGGCCTGCATGCCGCCAAAGAAACAGTCAGAAAGCAGGGGCTTGCCATTCTTGTAGAAGGCTATATGGATGTACTGGCTCTTCACCAGGCCGGCCTGAACAATGCGATAGCATCCTGCGGCACCGCTCTGACCCGTGAACAGGCAAAAATTCTCCGGAGATATACCGAAGAAGTTCTCTTCATCTATGATGGTGACGAAGCCGGCTCGAAGTCAATGCTCTCAGGCATTGATGTACTTGTGGGCTGCGGCCTCACGCCCTGGATATCATCTCTTCCGCCGGGAGAGGACCCTGACAGCCTGGTACAAAAAAGAGGAAAAGACGGGTTCCTGCAGTTTATCGACAGTTCCAGAGAATCTTTCACCGATTTCCAGATGTCTTTCTACCGCCGGAGAGGATCGTTTGACGAGCCGGAAAAAAAATCCCGGGCTATCAGGGAAATTCTGAAAACTATTGCCATGGTTCCGGATACCGCGCGCAAAGAGCTTTATCTGCAGGAACTTGAACAAAAAATCGGTATCAGCATTCCGGTCCTCAAGGAGATCATGGCCGAAATGAAATCCGCCAGACGAACCCCGATACGAATCGCACGTGAAGAAGCCGGAGAAAAAGCGTCCGGAACTGACGCCGAACTTTCAGTGCTGGAAAAAACCTTTATAAAAGCGCTGCTTGAAAGTACCTGGTATGGAAACGAGGTACTGGAATTCTCCGCCTCCCATGAATCCCTCCTGAAATTATCCAATCCGGTTGCCTCTCACATACTGCAACACCTTGTCAAGCGTTACCGGGAAAAAAAAGACAGCCCCAGCAACTACCTTGACATAACAACCGAAATAAGTTCGATGACGCTTCCCGAAGCACGTGACCTCTCGTCAGGCCTCCTTATAGACCAGCCGGTCAGCAACAGGTGGTATGAATCATTTGATGAACAGCAACAAAAAGCCAGACGCTGTTTAACTGCTTTTCTCGACTCGGTGAGAAGCCTTATCATGGATGATTTCCGTAAGAAAAGAACGCATGTAACCGAAAAACTTCGCACGGCAACCGACCTCGATACGGAAAAAAAACTTGCCGAAGAGCTCAACATGCTACGCAAGGAAGAACAGACCACCACAGCCGAGGTCAACAGCATGATCAGATCTATTCTGCAGAACAGATAGTGATCGACAATCTAAAAAGACGGAGAACAGGCACAAAAAAATAAAATGGTGTAACTATTTTGTACTTTTTCCGATTTTTTTTCCTATACTCCTCTATGAGCATTACGTTAACCCACTATCCGTATCCCCCACATGCCTTCCGACTTCATCTGCTCGGATATTTTTATCGAGCTCGTGATATTTCTCTCAATGTACCTGGCAACAGGGATCTTGTGGCTTGTTTTCAAGCGCAAATAAAACAAACAGTAAACTCTCTTCGCTCTCTGTCCCCGCATCACCTTTTGTTTCGTAAGGCATAAAAGTAGAAGCCGTAAACCAGAAAATTCACGGCTATCACGAAAACCCCTAAAAAATATTGTATCTGGGGAGTGAGACCCGCAGGATAGATAACCGGAAGCAGGTAATGCTCGATAAAGCCCTCCTCATAAGCGGCAAACTGCGCTTTCTGACGAAGATGGTTTTCGAGAGGGGTCAGCGGGCAGATCCATCCTTTCCACTCGATCAACACGGCCCAGACAACCGCCGGGAGATGAATCCAGACAATCCACCGCTTCAGAAAAAGCAGCAAACCACCGGCGACAGCAAAAATGATGAAAAGAAGATGGATCACCACAACGGCATCCGCCGCAAGCTTGTAGAACATGATTTTTGTTGGGTGTTGTTGGGTGAAACCCTAAGAAATAGCCAGAATTTGAACCCTTCGGTTAGCGGGCAGGCACACGGGCCTACCCCTAAGGTTTAACCAATCAACAAATCAGCAATCTTGAGGTCCCAACTTTCCGATTACGAGTACGAATCCACATTATTTACCAATCACATTCTTTGCCGACTGAAGACTGCCTAACAAGTGAGCCGCAGTGCCTTAAGGTGTTGGGCCAAAGTCATTAAGCGGCAAACCTGCGCACATCGCTTTCACATCAGCTCTCACTTCTGCACAAACCTTTTCGATATCATCGGTGTTTGCCGAGCTGATGACACGGTCAATGAGTCCGACAATGCTTTCCGCATGCGATTCGGTCATACCTCTGGTGGTCATTGCAGGAGTCCCGACACGGATACCACTCGTCACGAAGGGTGACTTGTCATCGAAAGGCACCATGTTCTTGTTGACCGTGATACCGGCTTCATGCAGAAAATTTTCGGCCACTTTGCCGGTAACATCCTTGTTGCGCAAGTCGATCAGCATGAGATGGTTTTTTGTACCGCCACTGACAATATGATAACCGAGACCGATAAACTTTTCTGCCATGACAGCAGCATTCCTGCGAACCTGCTCGGCATAGGTGCGGAACTCCGGCTGTAATGCTTCACCGAACGCGACGCCTTTTGCCGCGATAATATGCATGAGCGGCCCCCCCTGAATACCCGGCATGATCTCGGCATCGATCACTTCGGACATCATTTTAGTGCGTATTCCCTTTTTCGTCTTGACAGTGATTCCCAGAGTATTCTCGAAATCCCGGCCCATCATGATCATCCCGCCACGAGGCCCGCGAAGGGTTTTGTGGGTTGTGGTCGTCACGAAATGACAATGCGGCATGGGATCGTTGAGCAGGCCGGATGCAATAAGACCGGCAGGATGAGCGATATCGGCCATCAGAAAAGCTCCGACCTTGTCAGCCACTTCCCTGAACGCTTTGAAGTCGAAGCCCTGGGAATAAGCGCTTGCGCCACAGATGATGAGTTTCGGACGGACGTTCAGGGCTATTTCCTCAACCTTGTTCATATCGATGCAACCGGTTTCTTTATCCACCCCGTAGGTATGCGCCTCGAAAAACTGTCCGGAAAAGTTGACCTTGCTGCCATGGGTAAGATGACCGCCATGAGACAGATCAAGACCCATAATCCTGTCACCGGGTTTCAGCACTGCAAAAAGCACACCCATGTTCGCACTGGAACCGGAATGAGGCTGAACGTTGACATATTCGCAGCTGAAAAGCTTTTTGGCGCGCTCCCTCGCAAGATTTTCAGCGACATCGACAAATTCACAGCCTCCATAGTACCGCTTGCCGGGATATCCTTCAGCATACTTGTTGGTCATGACCGACCCGCAGGCTTCCATCACCGCTCTGCTTGCAAAATTCTCGGATGCAATCAGCTCAAGGGTTTCCGTCTGACGACGTATCTCCGAGGCAATTGCGTCAGCTACCTCTTTATCCTGCTTCTGAAGGATATCCATGTTCATGTACTGTTTATTCTCCTGATAGTATAAGTTTAGTTGTAACGTAAAAAGTCATGCGTCCTTCTGCCCGGCACCCTCATCCGTACAGGTGCAGGAACAGGCGATCATGTGCCCCATCTTGTCCCGCTTGGTTTCGAGGTACCCCTGGTTCAACGGGTTAGGAACAATCTCGATCGGCACCCTTTCCACTATCTCAAGACCGTACCCCTCAAGCCCGACAATCTTTTTCGGATTGTTGGTCATCAAACACATCTTCTTCACCCCGAGGTCCTGCAGAATCTGCGCACCGATACCGTAATCCCGAAGATCAGCCTTGAACCCGAGCTTTTCGTTAGCCTCAACCGTATCGAAGCCTTCATCCTGAAGATTGTATGCCTTCAGTTTGTTGACGAGACCGATACCACGGCCTTCCTGCATAAGGTAGACAAGGACACCCTTGCCTTTTTTATCGATCTGCTGCATGGCGGCAGCAAGCTGGTTGCCGCAGTCGCAACGCAACGAGGCGAAAATATCTCCGGTAGCACACTGTGAATGCACACGCACGAGAACCGGCTCGTCCGTGTCAACATCACCTTTTACAAATGCGAGGTGGTTCTGCTGATGGTCATCGCAGCATGTTTCATAGGCAATCAGTCTGAACTCTCCGTGCCTTGTTGGCAGTTTTGTTTCAACCGACCGGGAAACCAGCTTCTTGCGCTTCATCTGGTAGGCAACAAGGTCCTTTATTGTAATAAGCTTCAGCCCGAACTTCTCTTTTATGTTCAGGAGTTCGGGAAGCCTTGCCATGCTCCCGTCATCGTGCAGAATTTCACACAGAAGTCCCGCCGGGGAACATCCCGCGAGTTCCGCCAGGTCCACAGCGGCCTCGGTATGCCCTACCCTTCTCAGAACTCCACCCTCCATTGCACGCAAGGGGAAAATGTGTCCCGGTCTTGAAAAGTCATCCGCATGAGAAGCGGGGTCTCCAAGCATCTTTATTGTCATATACCGGTCATAGGCCGAGATACCGGTTGTCACCCCTTCAGCGAGAGCGTCAACCGATACGGTAAAATTTGTCTCGTGCTGCGATGTGTTCCGCTGAACCATCGGATCGAGCTGCAGTTCCTTCGAGCGCTCCATGGTGACAGCAACGCAAAGCAGCCCTCTTGCCTCCTTGGTAATAAAGTTCACCATCTCAGGAGTCACTTTTTCCGCCGCAGCTATAAAGTCACCTTCATCCTCACGATCCTCGTCATCAATAACAATGACAAGCTTTCCCGCTTTTATATCCTCTAATGCAGACTCTATCGAATCAATCCTCGACTCTTTCATACTGATACGATGTTTCTATTTCCAAATGTTACTTACCCCTGTATTAAGCGATTGTTCGGGCTCCCTGTTGACAGTAAAAAGTAACAAGTACTACCTCTTCATTTTTGCCTTTTGACCTTTTACTTTTGACTTTTCTCCCGTCTTTTGCCACTCTTTGCAGGAACCATAAAAAAGTGCTCAACCCAGATGATCCAAAACTCTGTTTAAGGTACAGTAATGTAAAAAATCTTCGTATACAAACCCCCTCTTTGATAACCCTTTGCATTTTTGTATACTTCACGGATTTTCGACTACCAGGGTATTTTTGTTATCTTTACAGCAGCTTTTATTCCAGGCTTCTCAAAACTCATCGACACTGCATGACCACAGCAGCTTCAGACCTATCCGAAGAGCTCCTCAACCTGACTCACAAACTATCCAGAGAGCACCTGTTCAAGGCGAAAGAACACGGCTTTTCCGACTGTCAGCTTGGCTATATTTTCAATGTTTCCGACCAATCCATTCGTGATCTGAGGAAACATTACAATCTGCACTCCGTTTTTAAAACCGTAGATACCTGCGCGGCCGAATTTGATGCAAAAACTCCTTATCATTACTCAACCTACGACGAGGAAAACGAGTCGGTACGGTCGGACCGTAAAAAAGTGGTTATTCTGGGAGGTGGACCAAACCGCATTGGACAGGGAATAGAATTCGACTACTGCTGCGTCCAGGCTGTTTTTGCGCTCAGAGAAGCAGGTTATGAATCCATCATGATCAACTGCAACCCCGAAACCGTTTCTACCGACTACGATATTGCCGACAAGCTCTACTTCGAACCCCTTACTTTCGAAGATACCATCCGTATCCTTGAACATGAACAGCCACTCGGCGTGATTGTAAGCTTCGGAGGCCAGACACCTCTGAAACTCTCCACAAAGCTTGAAGAAGCCGGTGTCACCATTCTCGGAACCTCATCGAAGGGCATCGACCTTGCCGAGGACAGGAAAAAATTCGGCGCACTGCTTCGCAAACTCGATATTCCCCATCCGGATTACGATACCGCGGTTTCGTTTGAAGAAGCACAGGAAATCACCGGCAGAATCGGCTATCCTGTTCTGGTAAGGCCCAGCTATGTTCTTGGTGGCCGCGCGATGAAAATCATATACAGCGACGACTCGCTTAAAGAATATGTCGATCAGGCATTGTTTATCTCGGAGAAATATCCGCTCCTGATTGACCGCTTTTTGGAAACTGCGGTTGAATTCGACATCGATGCGCTGGCAGACAGTACCGACTGCGTTGTCAGCGGCATCATGCAGCATGTGGAGGCCGCCGGCATTCACAGCGGCGACTCGACATCCATTCTTCCCTATCACAACATCTCACCCGATGTTATCGAAACCATGAAAGAGTACACACGCAGGCTTGCCGAAAGCCTGAACGTGGTCGGGTTGATGAATGTTCAGTACGCCGTACAAAACAACAAGGTATACGTCATCGAGGTAAATCCACGTGCAAGCCGTACCGTTCCGTTTGTTGGAAAAGCAACCGCTGTCCCTCTTGTAAAAATCGCAACAAAGATCATGCTCGGCGAAAAACTTTCCGACCTCCGCAAGGAATACCGCCTGGCAGACTGCGACGAACTCGGCATGAACCACCTTGCCATCAAGGAACCGGTATTCCCTTTCTCCAAATTCCTGAAATCCGGTGTCTATCTTGGTCCGGAAATGCGTTCCACCGGTGAAGCCATGAGTCTTGCTTATGATTTCCCTGAAGCATTCGCAAAGGCATATCAGGCAGCAAACATGGAACTGCCGAAATCCGGCACGGTATTTATCAGCGTCAACAATCACGACAAGGATGAAAGAATTATCAGGATCGCAAAAGAGCTCTATCGGGTAGGGTTCGACCTTGTAGCGACCGCAGGAACACAACAGTTTCTTGCCGACAACGGTATCGAATGCAAAAAAATTTACAAGGTAGGCGAAGAAGGACGTCCAAACGTCTTTGACACTATCCGGCTCGGTAAAATAGACCTTGTCATCAACACTCCTCTGGGCGAACGCGCCCTCCATGACGAAGAAGCTATCGGTTCTGCGTCCGTTATGAACGGCGTTCCGTTTGTCACAACCATTGAGGCTGCCGAAGCATCGGTGCAGGCAATAGCCTGCCTTCGACGTCAGGAATTCGGCATTAAAAGCCTGCAGGAATATGCAGCTTACCGCGACAAATAAATTTTCCCGAGAAGCTCCAGCGCCATATCATAGATTGCAGGCTCCGAACTCGCTCTCGGGCCTGCAACATTCAATACGTTCACACCATTGTTTTTCAGCCATTCCGCAACAAGCCTCTCTTCAGTTCCACCAACAAGGCACACAACCATTACAGGCTTTCCCGTATTCCAGGCTGCTTCCAGCGTGTAGAGAGATCCTCCCGACAACTCGCGGTTGATGATAATCAGCGTACCGTCCGAATCCCTCACATTCCACTCGGTTCGCTGACGATAATCTCTACGGGGCGTTTCGCTCAGGTTGTACCTTTCGTCCAGCATTCCATCCTCTGCACGTCTTCCTTTCGGACACCAGCCACCGTGTTCAATTCCGTTTGCCAGAGCGAAGTCCAGTGCTGCCCGGTCAACGCCGGTCTGCCCGCCAGAAACAATTTTCCGGAACACAGGCAGACACTATTTCAGCGTTATGGTAAGGGTTTCTCCCGCCTGGTCAACGCGATAGACGGTCAGCGGCCCTTTTGCAGGCCCCTCTATCAAAGAGCCATCATAGCTGAATGTCGACGTTCCGACGCTGCAGCATTGAATGGTGTTTGTTCCCGGGACAGGATCAAGTGCCCGCTTGCCGTGAGTACAACGGTTTTGGAATGCACGATACTCTCCGTCATCACCATGCACAACCAGTACAGGCACTTTTATACCCTTGCCGTCAATACGTACCGCAGAACCTTTGCTGTTCAGCTCCGGCACTGCCTTGAGATCAAGAGTGATCTTTCCTTCAGATGCATCCCAAGCCTCCTGCCGGGACGGTTTGCGCGTTGCGCAAAGGCCGAATAAACGCTGAAAAATATTCCTGTCGAGTTTTTGAACGCTCATTTTTTATCGCGATTGGTGGTTGGCGTTGTGTACCTTTCTCCTGAAATTTACATTTTCCTGAACTGAGCGTTTCAACAAATACTCAATAACTGGAAGTTTATTAAAAAGTCTTTTATAATGTGCTTATGGTGCGATTATTCCTCGCCTTCCGGGTAAAAGTGAAAACTGATTATTTTTTTCCATGGATACTTCACTATCTGAACTACTGGACCTCTCTATAGCCCATGAAATCAATATAAGCCGCCTCTATACCCTTTTTCATGAGCTCTTCGAGGAAGACGAGGATTTCTGGTGGCAGCTTTCGATCGAAGAAAGAAGCCATGCTGCACTTCTCCGCAACGAGAAAGCCGCTCACAAACATGCCGAAACAGTTCCGGAAAATCTGCTTACGGACGATCTTGATGCGCTGAAATCCTCCAATGCAAAACTTGAATCACTTATCGACGATTATACTGCCAATCCGCCGGCGCGGGAGGAAGCGCTGCAGACAGCCTATGACCTTGAACTGTCCGTAGGAGAAATCCATTACCAGGAATTCATGAACAGAAAATCCTGCTCTCTTTCCGACGAACTGTTCAAGCAGCTCAACCTGGAGGACAAGGACCATGCTGACAGGATAAAATCATACATGCAGGCTAACGGCATGTCCCCGCGGGAAAGGGAATGAAACCCGGCAATATTTCTCCATCCTCCCTCCCTTTCATGGGCACCTCTGTTTAACATCGGACAACATATCCTTCTGAAGATCAATAACTTTAACAGGCCGAAAAACCGTATCTTACAGCAATTCTTATCATTTGACCCCGCTGTTATGAAAAACATCAACTCCGGCATGTCGGAATACCAAACTCAAGGCTCCGTTAGTAAAGCTCAATGAACACATAGACCGGCAGATTGAGCTTCATACGCTTACATATCGCTTGAGCCACTTCTTGAACGATGCGTTCAGTGTGGTATGTTCGCACTGTGCCTTTTCCCTTGCCTTTCTGATCAGTTCTTCATCTGTACCAAGGGTGATATTTTTCAACATGATTGTACAGCCTGGTTTTTTGCATTTCCTGTAGTTATGCCCTATCGGGTGTTTTTAGTTTGAGTATCGAAAAGTCTGTTTTTTTCTATTAAATTACATCTTAACAAATATAAAGGAAGTACTCAACACGGTCTGCAATATGTGTCTTGGCAGGTGGGATATTGAAACATGAGAAAGGAGGAAAAAATGAGGATGAACAGTTTGTCCACATGGTTGCAGGGGTGCCGAACCGGTATTTGCCTGCTCGCAGTCCTCGGTTGGATGGTACCCGCAGCAGAGGTCGTTGCGGAAGATAAGCTCCCTGCGTATTTTGATATCGTTGTAGATAAGGGTGAATCGGCATCGAAGGCTTCGATTGCCACCGCAAACGTCGAGGCGCTTGATGAAGGAATGCAGCAGATTTACGAGCAGTCTCTCGCCAAGTACAAGGTGCACATGCGCGAGCGCGTGCCTGTCATCCTGGCACTGTTCAGTGAATCGGGCGGCAGCATGACGCTGATGCTGCCGGGCGAGGATCCGGTTAAAGCCGACGCGGTCCCCGAAATTTACGCGCTCGCAAAGTCGATGTCGCACAGTGCGATGGCGGTTTACCAACTTGTTGCACCCTACTTGGCCAATCCCGGCGACACAAGCTGGCGTGCTCCAATGACCGGCTATCTTGCCCAGATCAAAGCCGCCCGCGCCACGCTGGCCAACTTAGAGGTTCCCGACAACGTTCGCACGCGTCTCGGCAGGATGATGGACAAGGAAATCGCCTTCATGCAGCAGTGCCTGAAAACAGGCACGTTCAGCTTGGCCGACCTCGAGAACTTCGCGCATTCTGTGGAACCGGACATTGTGAAAAACGTCGCGCTCGCAGCGAAGACGCAGGTCTCTCACTGGGAAAACGTGCTGACCAAGTGGAAAGCGAAGCTTGGAACCCGTTGGGACGAAACCTACGCGATAACGAACACATTGTACGTCACACGCCAGAACAACATCCTTTTCACGATCCTGGCGCAATTCATGGGGCAGGAGGCAATCGACGACCGTCTGATTCTCGTGGGGACGACCGAGTTCACCACCACCGAGGAAAAGCTCCTGGACGTACTCACCCGTATTGTGGCTGACCGTGCTCTGGGCAAGGTCTTTTTCCGTAACTACTACCTGATGGACGCCGAGTTGGTTGGTGAAGCCGCTCGTCACGCCATCGAGGCCGACGCAACGAAAAAGGGAAAGAAGGCACTGTTGCCGAAACTGGCGCCCTTCAACACGCACCAATGGCCATGGCCTACCGACCCGAAATCGGGGACGGGTCCTGCGGAGATGTCGGAGATTCCCGGAGACTGATCCAGATTCTTTTCAGACAAAGGCTGCATGCTATGTATGTCAGAACCGTCGGGATCACAAAAACAGCCGCAAAGACCGTGACTGGCAAACCCAACCTATACATGATGCGCTTGTGTTGTTGAAGAAAACAGTTCATGCCGTGTTTTTTAGGATAAGTATGCCCAATATCTGTTTTCAGGGAGCTTTTATGCTCGAAATGTGCCAGGAATAGTGTTTTTCAGAATCAAATACACGACCCTTGTCAGCGAACTGTTCAAAACAGCTCAACCTGGAGGACAAGGACCATGCAGACAGAATAAAATCATACATGCAGGCTAACGGCATGTCCCCGCTGGAAAGAAAATAAAACCCGGAACAGGGAAAAATTTCATTATTCGTTTATTTTTATTTTGTCTAAATAAAAAACTATTTTATATTGTAGTCAACATTGGTCCTCCTACCATTGTTGATTCTCCTTACCAACACCCCTCTGCAGATCCTCACAGAGGGGTGTTTTTATTTTTATTTTGTCAAAATAAACCAAGTATTTATATTAAAACCGTTCTTCATTTTTGATCCTCCTTTGTTGTCGTGTCCTCTCTGCATCTTTAGCGGAAGGAACAGAAAATACAATGGATCGTTGCATACAGAGATATAATGCTCAGTGAGTCCAGTGAAATGTACCTGCAGACGGTATTCCGTTTGTCAGAAAAAAGCAGTGAAGTAACCATCGGCCAAATTGCAGAAGCAATGGGGCACAGCCTGTCAACTGTATCCGAAAAAGTACGAAAGTTGACGGAGCAGGGTCTGCTTCTCCATGAATGGCGCGAAGGCGTCGCATTGAGCGAAAACGGCAAACGTGTTGCTGGCAAGCTGCTCAGAAAAAGAAGGCTGATCGAAACGTTTCTTGTGCGAATAGCAGGTTACTCGCCCTATGAAGTCCATCAGGACGCCTGCCGTCTCGAGCATGTTGTTTCAGAACGCTTTACCGAAGCCCTTGACAAAATGCTCGATTATCCGGAAAGGGATCCGCACGGACACCCGATACCTTCAGCAGAAGGCAAGCTGCGCATAAAAGATACGGTTCCTCTTTCAAAAATCGGCCAGGGTATCGCGGCAAGGATCTCGGTTATCCATGCAACTGATATAGAGATGATGAAGTACATCGACCATCTCGGCTTTAAGCCGGACCGTACCTGCAAGGTTGTGGACAAGGCACCGTTTGACGGTCCTTTGACGGTTGCCATGAACGGCAGAAATGTTGCGGTAGCCGCTTCCCTGGCATCATTGATCGAGGTTGAAACTCTTGACTGCCAACAAACAATTACGCCATTATGAATAGTGAAATGCTGAACTTTCAAAAACCTGTTTTTCAGAAATGGAAAAACAAACTTGGATCGGCTGATGTTTCACAGGATTCCTTTGAGCGATGGCTGTTCATTCAGGTATCGGGAGTGATTCTTGGCGGGAAGTCAGGAGAACTGCTTATCCTGAAAAAAGATTTTTTCGACATTCCTTTTGACAGCTGTCTTGCGCATATCGGCTCTTTCTGCAAGTCGTGGAAACTGAGCTACTCGATACTGGTGATGAACGGCAGTTCAATGAAATTCATCGTTTACAAGGAAGAAGCAGTAAATATTCGGTTGAAAAGGGCGTCAAAAAGAATTCTGCACTGCCATCTCAACTATCCGTTCGGGCTTAGCGCAAAAACTTTCCTTCACGAGATTTCAGAACGATGGCAGACAAACGGGCGTATTCCCCATGAAATCGGTATAGCACTCGGTTATCCCCTCAAAGATGTATGGGGCTTTATGGGACTGAACAATTTCAGATGCAACGGCAGCTGCGGATGGCAGATTTTTGGAGACCCCGAGCCTTCGAAAAAAACCAGAGCCCGGTATGAAAACGCCCGCAGAAGAGCTGAACTGCTTCTGCAGGCGGCATAACAACTGAGGTTATCTTGTTATGAGCGGCTCAAGTGCAAGGCGAACAGAGTCCCGACTTGTCGGGATCAACGAAACAATTGAACCGCGGAATAAATACATATAGAGGCATCCCGTAGTCAGCCCTGTACGATACACTCCTCCGGACAAACCGACACACATGCCTGGGTATCGAGACCTTCACACTCGTTACATACATTCGGGTCAATAACATATACGTCATCACCCGCAGAGATTGCATCCACAGGACATTCCGGCTCACATGCTGCACAGTATGTGCACGTTTCTGTAATGTAAAGTGCCATGGTATCCCTCCTTTATTAAACGTTTGACAAGACCGGTACTGTTCTGATGGTTCAGTAAGTACAACAAGAAACAGGAAATATCTTCACCTATAAATATAGAGGAGGAAATGGGGTTCGTCAATAAAGAAGATTACAGAGAGGTCGACCGAAGAGAAGTATCACCCAATCCATTGATACCATACCTGTTCACTGTCACCGCAGGAACAGGTACTGTGCTTGCCGCCACAGGAACCGCCGGAACTTTCCTTGCGCAACAGCTTTCCTTTGCGTATCCAGTGTTCCAGCATAGGCTCGAGCGTCTCGGGTGTTGTTTTAAAATGCACACTGAGATCGTTTATCGAAACAATATACCTGTTCTGCAGATACTCTTTCAATTCAAGAAGCGACATTACGGCTTTTGTTTTTTTCGAGGCGTACTGTATAGCACATGCGGGAGTATTTTTTGGAATACTCCCGCCGTGTTTCCCTTGTCAAATTTGTTCAGATTGTCTTCCCTTGAACCACATACCAGCAACAGCCGCCGCAAAAACAGCGAACATAGCGCCTGTCCAGAGCAATGCCCCGGAAGGATTCGCAGAAAAAGTGCCAAGTTGATAGAATATCACGGCCACGATATATGCCAGACCGGTGGTCCACAACCCTGCGAAAACCGTCCATCCAAGGTTTGTCTCGCGATAAACCGCCGCAATGGCAGCAGCGCAAGGAAAGTAGAGCAGGACAAACAGCAGGTAGGAAAACGCGCCGATCTTGCCGTCGAACAGGTTCACCATAGACCCGAAAATCGAGGCATCGACCTCCTGCTCTTCGGCTGCGGTTTCAGGATCGGAGACGTCCCCGATAGAAATGCCGAGCGGATCGAGCGCCGTTCCGGCAAGATCACCCAGGTTCGCTGGAATCGTTTCAAACGACTCGCTGATGCCAGCCCAGAAGTCAAACCCTTCCTCTTCACCGGTACCTTCTTCCTCTTCACCGGCGCCGATCTGAGCATACATCGCATCAAGCGTACCGACAACAGCCTCTTTGGCAAAAACACCTGTGAAGATACCCACGGTTGCCGGCCAGTTGTCTTCGGTAACACCCATCGGTGCAAACGCAGGCGAGATGGTTTTACTGATCGAGGAGAGTACGGACTCTTCAGTATCCTCATTGCCGAACGAGCCGTCGGTACCCAGCGAGTTGAGGAAGCTCAGTACCACGATAACCGGGACAAGCACTTTACCGGCACGAATCAGGAATGATTTCAGCCGATCCCAGGTCCGTATCAAAACACCTTTCAACGAAGGAACATGGTAGGGCGGCAGTTCCATCAGAAAATGGCCGGCCTCCCCTTTCAACACGGTGTATTTCAAGACAAGTCCCGTCACCACGGCAAACGCGATACCGATAATGTAGAGCAGAAACACAATGTTCTGTCCGCCAACCGGAAAAAATGCTGCGGCGAACAGTGCGTAGACCGGAAGCCTTGCACCGCAGGACATGAACGGGCTCATCATGATCGTCATGATCCTGTCACGCTGACTCTCTATAGTCCGGGCACCCATAATGGCCGGAACGTTACAGCCGAACCCGACCAGCAACGGAATAAACGCTTTTCCGGGCAGCCCAAGAAAGCGCATTCCCCGGTCCATAACAAATGCCGCCCTTGCCATGTAACCCGAGTCTTCGAGAAACGAAAGAAACAGAAACATGAAGCCGATAGGAGGAATAAAAGTCGCCATGGTCTGAATACTGCCGCCAAGACCAGATGCCAGAAGTGTAACCAGCCATTCAGGAGTTCCAAGCGGTGTCAGCAGCTCGCTGAAGCCATCCACGAAAATCGTTCCAGTGAAGATATCGAAGAAGTCGATAAACGCACCGCCAAGATTGATGGTGAACATGAACATCGCATACACGGCAAGCAGGAAAATCGGAATGCCCCAGATACGACTGAGAACAACCCTGTCGATTTTGTCGGAAATCGACTCCGAGATTTCCTGTTTTCTCTGAACAACCGCATTGATGACCGAATTGATTGCACGATAGTGATTATCAGCTACTATGATATCGAGATCCTCATCGAGTTCCGCTGACAGCTTTTCCCTTGCCAGAGAGATCTCTGCTCTCAGGTCCGGTCCAACGAGTTTTTCAAGTTGCGAATCACCCTCGAGAAGCTTGACTGCAAGCCATTTCGGATCAGGCTGGCCTGCAATTCCCGAAGAGGCAACCTTTTCGGCAAAAACATTGATTGCAGCGTCGAGGTTTTTCGGGTAACTGACCGGCGAACGGAGCTCTTTTCCACCGCCGATCTCCTGATAGATTGCAATTTTCAGAGCATCTATCCCTTTTTTTCTTGAAGCAACAATCGGAATAACCCTGCATCCGAGTTTTGACTCCAGACCATTAACATCGATTTCAAGACCGCGCTCATCCGCCACATCCATCATGTTCAGGGCAACCAGCACCGGAACATTCATCTCGAGCATGCGGCTTGTGAGATAGAGATTTCTTTCCAGATTCGATGCATCGACGATATTGACAATCAGCCGCGCGTTTCTCGAAAGGATATATTCTCTTGCGATTTTTTCATCAACCGAAGAGGCTGTCATCGAATAAACACCCGGCAGGTCGACAAGTTCTATTTCAAGATCTTCGTGGACAAACGTCCCTGTTTTCCGGTCAACGGTCACACCCGGCCAGTTACCTGTCTTCTGGTTCAGACCGGTCAGTGCGTTAAACAACGTCGTTTTGCCGCAGTTGGGATTACCGGCCAGGGCTACGACCGCATTCCCAATCCCGGCACCTCCCTGAACAACCTGTTTATCCACTGTCATGGTATCAGGCATTATTATTGTACCTCTTCGACGGTTATTCCCTCGGCATCTTTTTTACGCAACGAGAGCTTGTATTGTCTGATCAATACCTCGACAGGATCACCAAGCGGAGCAATACGAAGCACCTGTATCCGTTCCCCGTTAAGCACGCCCATGTCGATCAGTTTTGATTTCAGCGATCCGGAACATGAAAGTCTGCTTATCCGGGCGCTCTGTCCTGTTTTCAGCTCTGACAGTGTCATGAGTGATTGCTCCTCATTATAATTTTCATTGCCAGCCCGCGCCCCAGGACCATTCTGGTATCCTGGAACTTGATAACGAGCGGACCGTTTCCTTTGTTCTGAACAACGGTTATCTGCTGCCCCTCGTAAAAACCCATTTCACGCAGCCTCGCTGCTCCATTATGATTCAATCCACGTTTACGGCCATACTGATTACGGCCTTCATTGATGACACCGGTGATTTCACCGGTGACACCTTCATGCATATCAGATAACGTTTTCATGACAACAGATTTGTGTGAGTCAAAATCCTCCACCAGCGTGCCACTGTCGGCAAAATTGTTGGTATAGGATCGCCGGCTTCACAGGTCAGGGCGCCAGCTCACGTGTTGATGTGATCTTCACCGGTTTTCCGGACATCTCCTTGTAGGCACTGACCAGCTCTTTTACTGCATCGTTTCCCCAACCGAGGGCGGCGGATGATTTCCGGGTTGTTTCACCGAGATCGAGCGTCAGCAGATCGATGAATTAAGATAAGATTAATTCGACTTATTAAAGATAATGCACCAAAGATACCCATATTTGGATTAAATACAAATAAAAACCAAGAAAACTCCGCACTTGGGAAAGGCTCGGCTTGCAAACCTCAAAAAAGGGAAAAATGGGGGAATTGCACGTGAACAGATGAAAAGACCTGTTTCCCGGCTTTGAGGCCCAATGTTGGGAACATACCGGACTGCCTTCGGTTTCCGCATGGCAATACGCCGACGCGGCAAGCAATCACAAACTCACTCTTTTACAGCGGCGAGAATATAGCTCGATCCTTCGGGCCCCGTTCTTCGCTCCGTAAAGTCAATAAACCCGGCCGCACGCAGAGTTTCTTCGAGTCGTCCCCTGTCGAGATAGTGCGTCGGGTATCCCAGCGCCCTGGTCATCAGTTCCCTGACGGCTTTCTCTTCCCTTCGTCCATACCTTGACCCGGGATCCAGATTCTGGGCAACGAAAACCCCGCCGCTTTTCAATCCGTCGCTTATTTTCCGGACAGCAGCCGGCAGATCGTCGGCCAGGATATGAAGCACGAACGACGCGAGAATCAGATCAAACGATCGTTCCGGCAACACGTCGAGACGCAGATCAAAAGGCAGCACGGAAATCCGGTCTCGATACCCGGAATACTGAAACTCTTTGTCGATTACGGCAGCAAGTTTGGGCACTTCGGCAATCACGGCGGAGAGCGAGAGGTGCCTGTCCAGCAACGCCGTTGTATAGTGCCCGCGGTTGCCCCCTATATCGCACATCGTTTCCGCCTCCCGGAACCGGTCGAGTCCGGTTATGAACGCCACGGCATCCTGTAACGTACCGCGCACGGCGAACTGGGCAGGCCCCGATAGAAAACCGCTCCCGGAACCGCCTTCCTGCATGGGCCCTTCCGAAACAGTTTCGTCATGTTTCTTCACATGCTTCTGCAACTGCTTGCGCATCGAAGCGCATGCCGATTCACCGAGCCGTGCCTGCATATCGAGTATACCGCCCTGATAGAACGGCGAAGTCGACACGAGAAACTCTGCCGCCTGCGGAGAGTTGACATAGCAGCCGTCATTGTTGACAATCAGTTTCCTTGCTTCCAGAAAATCGAGCAATGCCTCCAACATCGCCTTGTCGAGAGGAATGTGCCCCGAAATCTGATCCGGCGTCACAGGCGATGCCATGATATCGAAAAGCTTTACGCGAACAGACTCCATAAAGAGTCGCGACGCGATACCGTCGATAAGGGTACTTTCGATACCGGAAAAATCATGTTCTGGTCTTTGCATGTTCATATCTTCCTCCATTTGTTACATTATTGTTAGTAAACCTAACATTCGTCATAAAAAAATCAGAACGAACCTTTTTTCTCCTTTACTGTGGAAAGAAACAATGAGAATTTGTTGAGGTTTTTTATAAATGAGTCAAGGAAAAAAGCAGCATCATCGCCAAAATGCTCTTCAAAAACGCCGAATAGCTTATGATGTTTTTCCTCATGGTTTCGATGAGCAACCCACCCTTTCCGGGTCAGAAACAGTAAAATCTCTTTATTATTTCCGGGACTGCCTCTTTTCTGAACCAAATCCATCAATGAGAGCTTTCTGACTCTCTCGGAAACAGTTGGTTTTGTTATATCAAGTAATTTCGCCAGCTCCGTTATATTTATCCCTTCATTATCACCTATTGCCTGTATGGTATGTATTTCTTCTCTTCGCAAGCTCTCCGCTATGCCAAAGTCCTGTTCCTCGTCGTGCCACCTCATATAGATCTTCGCAATATCCATAATCACATCGTTCATTCGATGAAATTCTTTCTCTCTTGCATTATTCTCTGACATTCTCGCATACAGCTATAGTTGCTCCAATAACCTGCCTGCTCCACAGCGGATTTTCCACCACGACCGTAACTCCCATCACTGCTTCTTCAGATTTTGTTAGTAACACTAACAATAAACGAACAGAAAAACAAGGAAATATTGAAAAAACAGAAAAAAACTCTGCTCTTCAACGGTACCTCTATAAGCAACGAAGCAATTGAAGCACGGAATAAAGGGCACCTCTAAAAAGTGTCATGAGCGAGCAAAGTGTAAGGCGGACGGAGCGGAGAAACCGGAATGTACACGGAGTACATGAGGATTTCGAGCACCTACCAACGCAGCAATTTGGGCGCGCAATAAGTTTTTAGAGGTGCCCTAAAACGAATACCGGACGCGCAGTGTAACCATATCGTTGTCGTCGTACTGTCCGAAAATTCCCGAGTCAGACCCTTCGAAGAAGAGCAGCGAGCCCTGGAAAAGCCAGTCATCGGCGAGCTGGTATTCAGCGTAGGTCTCAAAACTCCGGCCCTGACCGGTAAAGCCGAGTATGCCCCTTACGCCCACCTCCAGATCATCCTGCAGAAAGGTGTCGTGCACATCGTACGTGATGCCGTGGGCCCATGTGTCGTTGATGAGATATTCGGCCTGTGAGGTCCGGGAAAAAAAATACTGCAGGTTGACATACAGATTGGTCCCGAAGGTACGGTCGATACCGAGCACCCCCTCCATTACCGTTGTCCGTGAAAACCCTGGAAGACTGTCACCCTTCGTCATCACCGGCAGGTCCGGCTTGACCGCCAGCTCGCCGCGCAGGGTGGACCGGTCGAGCCCCTTGGCGAAGGCAAACCCGAAGGCGGAAAAGTCAGGATGAATCGGCGTAATGTGCAGACTTTGCGCGCTGCCGGGACCGGAACGGTATTCCCGTTCGAACACCGGCGAGTCGAGATAACCGTAAAAACCGATCAGGGAAAGATCCCATCCGGACAAGGTGGCGGCAAGCCTGACTTCAACCTCTGCCTGCTCAAAGACCCGATCCGGCTCTTGCTGATCTTCAAGGATATAAGCTCCTTCATGGTGTCCGGCCCTCAGTTTTTGAAGTCCGGGGCTCTCCCAGGCCGAGCCCGGGGAATTGAGGCGGTTTACCTGTGCCAGGGGCACCACGATCACATCGAGGTTTGCCTCCTGGAAAGGTTCCGAGACCGGCAGATTGATCGTCGCCAATCCGAGCAGGACAGGCAATCGGGCATCGGATCTGCCGGTGGCGAACGGATCACGATAATCCAGCGGATTGATCAGATCCAGCGGATTGATACCGTCACCGGTTCCTATCCGGTAGATCTTTCGACCGATCACCGCATTCCATCCCGGCCTGTCAATGGTCAGAAAGGCTTCTTCCAGATAGATCCTGGCGGTTTCGTGGTCATCGGACAGATCGGCCGCCCCGGGGTCCACATCAACGGCGCCCGATACAAACACCCGCAAAGGGGGCTCGGCTCCGACGGCTTCCGCAGTGCCGTAACCGCCTTGACCTTCAAGCCAGAGACGCTGCCTTGTGGATATCAACTTGGAATCGGTGGTTCTCAAACGGTTCCGGCTCTCCAGATAACCGTGCAATTCGAGCTTCAACCGGTTGCCGGGTGCCCGAGCTTCTGCGGAATCGTCGGCAAAATCCGAAGAGAACAGATTGTCGTCGGCAAAGGGATCTCCCATTATCCCGTCCTCCAGAGCACGAATGTCGTTCGGATCGGTGTCGGGCAAGGGATCACCGGCCCGGGCGACTGCCTGGAAGGGCGTCAGGAACATGAGCAGAACAAGAATTCCCATGGTCAGGCCGATGGCCGAAGCACCGGTAAAACGCCCAACCAAAGGTAACGTCATCTTCATCGCATCAGATTGTTCTGCAGAAACAGGGCATCATCAAGGCCCTGGTTGTATGAGATATTCGAGCGCTGCAACAGGGTCCTGGTCTTGCGCCTGGGGGTTTCATAGAGAAACCGGGTAACGGTCCATATCCCGTCGATCTGCTTATAACCGCCGAAGGTCGCGGTCTTCAGCAGCTTCCCGCGTTTGTCGTAATAATCTATCCTGGCGGGCAGGTGGAGATCCTTACGGATAAACTGCACCCGTTTGGAATAGTTGGTATCTTTTTTCAATTCCGGACGGGGCACCGATTCGATCACATAACAGGCGATGCCCGACACTTTTTCTTCACCCGTCAACGTATGTTCATCGTCGTCCACGGCCCGGTCCTCGATATCCTCGTTGGCAAGATCGGAACGCATGAAAGCGCCTTTTTTACCACCCCCGCTGATCCTCCGCACCAGACTTTCCGCCGGCAGGTACACCCACATGTCATCCTCCCGCTCCGGATCATCATAGGACCAGGTAAGATAGGCGGTATCATGCACATCAGCGGGCTCGACAAACCGAATCAGGGTGCGCTCGTCCTTGAGGTTCCCCCCGTACTGCTTGGTTCGGCTCTCCATGCGCCTGACCAGCTTTGAGCCGCCCCGTTCTATCACCATCATGGAGGACATCACCGCATCCCGACTGTTATCGACCGCATCGGCTTTCACCATGATGTCGCGTCCTGCGGGCTCTGCATGTCCGATCCTGGCGGACAGAAGCATCGTGAATAGCAGAATTATCGTCAATCGTATCATTGGAGCTCCTTTTGATTGGATACCGATCCTTGCCGTTCCGGACCGAGAGGTTTTAAAATCATTATCAATGCAGGGGCGAAAAAGAAATCCGCCATCAGCGCCCATGTAAACGCAACGCCGAACAACAGGCCGAGTTTGAAAAATCCGAGCAGGTAAGAAAACAGGAACACCGCGTTACCGATGACCAGGATCATGGTTGTAAAGGTCAACGGCCGGCCAACGCTGCTCAATGTATTTTTCAACGCAGTCTCATAATTGCCTGTTTTGCCGAATTCGGACTTGAAGCGGGTGAAAAAATGGATAGTGTCGTCAACGGCCACACCGATGATAACGGCGGCGAAACTGATGGTAATGACATCGAGATAAAATCCGAAAAGGCCCATGAGCCCCATGGTTGCAAAAACCGGCAACACATTGGGAATCATGCTGATCAGTCCGAGCTTCAAAGAGCGCAGTACGATGATCATCACCACTGTAATCACTGAAAGGGCGGCAATAAAACTGTTTCTCTGTCCCTCGAATAGAATATCGTTCAAAGCCAGATAGTTTCTCATACCCCCGGCTTCTATGATTTCCACTTTCCCGTCCCCGAACAGGGTATCGATGTTGGCATTCATGAAATCTGAAAGCTCACGTGCATCGAAGGTATCGAGCGATTTCATTTTCAGGGACAGCCGGGCCTGGTCATAGGTAAAACCGACAAGCATATCAAGGGTACTCCCTCCTGAGCTCTCATAGAGGAACAGGTACTGTGCCAGAGCATCCCTGGACTCGGGCAAGGCATAGAAATCAGGATCATTGCCATTGAGCGCACGACGAATTTTCTTGAGCACTGTTGTTACGGAAGTCGCTTTGGTCACAAGGGGATGCTCTTCGGCCATGACCATCAGCTTGTCGAGCTTTCCCATGAACTCCGGATCTTTTATCCCGGACTCTTCTCCCGTGTTCAGCAGATATTCCAGTGAGAAGTTCGCCCCAAGCCGTTCATCGATGATATCAATGGTCTGGCGAAGCGGTTGACTCTTGAAAACCAGCTTTGCTGTATTGGATTCAACCTTTATGTTCGTGAAGCCCCAGAACGTCACTATCAGGATGGTACTAAAAAAAACAATGATCGTTCGCGGATGCTTGACAACGACACGATACACCAGTTGAAGCCAGCGATCAAAAATGTCCCCAGCTCCCTCCTCTTTGTTTCTTTTACGACTTGGCTTAGGATATTTTTTTCCGAACGAGTAGAGAATCGGGGTCAGGATAACAGTAAGAACAAAGGCATAAACGACGCCGCAGGCAATATAGACACCCATTTCCCGATACGGTTTCACAAAGGTTGTCAGATATGCCAGAAATCCCGTGGCCGTGGTCAGCGAGGTCAGCATGATCGGACCGCCCACCTCGCTGAATGCTTTTTTCAAGGCGTCGATCCGCGATTCCCCCCGGTCCACATAGTCGTGGAAAGCGGTGATGCCATGCATTGAATCCCCGATTCCCACACAGATGAGCATGGTCGGCAGGGCGATACTCAAAAGATTCATGGTAAAACCGATCGCTCCAATGGTACCGATGGTCCAGAACACGGCAATAATGGTGATCAGCAGCGGGACGACAATCCCCCGTGGCCCGCGGGCCAGCCAGAGAAGCAGGACCGCCATCACGAGGATGATCAGCATGAACAGTTTGGAGGTCTGTTGTTTGGCAAGCGCATCATACTCGTAACCGAAGTGGGGGCTTCCGGCAACATAGGGCTTGAGCCCGCTGTATGCCTCTTCGGCAAGCACTGCGTTGACTGCCTCTGCGACCGTGTAACGGGGATTGCTGTCCTCCTCTTCACCGGGATAGGTATCCAGTTCGATCAGCATGGTGAGTACAGTGCCGTCCCTCGATATCAGGTTATCGACAATCTCGGACTCCGTCAGCGCCTCTTGCAGTTTTGCATCGATCCCGGCCCGGGTTTCGGGAATAACCGGCAGAAAATCCTCGATCAACACCTCCTGCTCATGGCCGCCAAGTCCCTGTATCCGCTCGACATTACCCAGCCAGGTAACCTTACGCGCATAGGGCACGGTTTCCATAAAACGTTCGGCCAATGAGGACATGGCCTCAAGATTTTCGGCTGTGAACGGTGTTCTTTCCCGGGTGAACAACAGGTAGACAAAGTCGGTGTTGCCAAAGGCGTTGTCAAACCGCTCTTTCGCTTTTATAGCACTATGGCCTTCGACAAACCAGATATCGCTGGAGTTGTCAAAACGCACCTTGGACATCTGACTGAAGAAAATCGCCGTAACGCCTATGATACCGATCAGCCATAACCATCGGAAACGAATAATGTTGGCCGTCAGCCTGCTCCAGAAATTATCCTGACCGCCTTTTTCGGCATCGTTACGCTCATTTTCCATAATCGCCTTGTTTATGGTTTACTGGTTGCCAGCAGTAATCTTCCAGCCGCGGGTTGTTTGCTGGGTATTCCAGTTCAGAAGTTCTGTAAGGATATACAAGATCAACATATACGGCACCATCGTCAGCAGCGCATGTATCGTGCCTGTGACAAACGAGACCAAGAGCAGCCCCTTTTTTTGACCCGACAGTTCCAGAAGACGGGCGATGCCTGTTTTTCTCTTATCTTTACTCATTTGTTTTCAACCCTACTTACACACGGCCCATCCGGAGCACTGCAAACAAAGAGGCTGACCCGAAAAATCTGATTTTTCAAGGCAGCCCTGAATGTATTAAGGTAGTATCCACCTGCCTTCCCCTGCTAATGGACGACGAACAGAGTTTAGCGATTGGCGAAATCCCACATGCATAGTAACAGGGCACTATCATGGTGCGCAACAACAAATAAAGGTGCTGCCTAAAGCCTGTAATTAAAACTCAGGCTGACAGTCCTGGGCTCTCCGACAGTACCCACAAATCCGAGCGTCGGGTCAACAACACCATCCAGGAAATATTGTTTGTCTGTCAGGTTTTTCCCGGACAAGTAGATATCCCATGTATCCTGTTCATACCCCACTTTCATGTTGAAAAGAGTATAAGGACTTTGCTTTATGGTATTTGCTCTGTCAAAGTAGCTGCTCCCAAACATCTGCACTTCAGCCCGGGCAAACAAGCCAAATGAATCTCTATACTCCAGAAACAGCCCGGAGTCATATTCCGGGATCTGAGAAACACGATTATTCTTGTAATTGACCAGGGTCAGGCGGTCAAGGTAGTCACCGTATTCCGCATGGGTGTACCCGAGGAAACCGTTTAAAGACAGGGTTTCGGACAGCGGCATGGAGGCCTCCAGCTCAAAGCCGTAAATACTTGCGTCTGAGACGTTTTCCTGGATTACTGTCATGATATCACGTTGCACTCTGTCCTGATAGTCATCCACTTTGGTGTAAAAGCCGGCAACATTGAATCTCAATCCCAGCTCCGGGAACTCGGTTTTAAGGCCCAACTCAAACGCGTTCGATATTTCCGGATCGAAACCAGCCAGCGCGGGATCATCGACGGCATAAGCAAATCCGCCGGCTTTATAGCCCCTCGCGACACTGGCATAGGCCATGATGTCTTCATTGACGCGATAATCCAAGGCCAGCTTGGGCAGGAGTTCCGTATAGGTCTCTTCCAGATCATTGATTGGTGCTGCAACCGGAAACCCGTCAAAAGTATGTTGATGATCCAGGGCTCTTTTTGATCTTTCATAACGAAGGCCGGCTGTCAGGCCGAGGGCATCGCTAAAAAATCTTACAGTGCCCTGCCCGAAAACAGCCATATCTTCAGCCTCTATGGCTGCCGAGTGCATCTCTGCAGTATAGATTGGAACTCCCATCATATCTGCATAGAGCCTGCCCAGCTTGTATCCGGTTTCATAATCTTTTTCATCGTTGCTATAATAGGCTCCTGCAAGCCATTTGAACGATTCATCCGAATCCTTGGATTGTATCCGCAACTCCTGGGAGATGGATTCCGATTCTACGGCATTGAATCCCAGGAACATTTCACTTGGCATGAAATCAGCATCCAGTGAACTTTCATTATCCATATCCCTGTAGGCCGTGACTGAGACCAGATCAAAATTGTCCAGCTCATAGCTCATTCGCAGCGATGTCGTCTGATTTTTTGAAGAACTCTCCCCGATAAAATCCGTTGCTGTTTCAAAATCATCTGTAGCAAAGCCCGTAGCCATCTGGTACCTGCTTTTATCCCTTGCAACCATCGGGAACCCGCCATCGTCATTAAAATCATGGATTCTGAACGTCAGGTCGAAAGACAGATGATCCGTCGGCGTAAAAAACAAATTTGCAGTGCCTGCGATTGTTTCCCGATTATCGACATCCCCGCCGGTGAACAGGTTTTTAATGTATCCGTCACGTGTGGAATACAAACCGGCTAACCTGAAGTACAGCTTGTCCTCAAGCAGGGGGGCATTCATTACACCACTGATCTCCCTTTTGTCGAAATTCCCCGCTTCAACCCCGGCCTTGGCTTCAAACGTATCTCCTGGAGATTTGGTGACAATATTAATAGCGCCACCCGAGGTGTTTTTACCGTACAAAGTTCCTTGGGGGCCTTTCAACACTTCGATTCTTTCAATATCGAACAAGGCGGAATTAAAGGCATACACACCGGCATAGGATACGTCATCGATAAACAAGGACACTGCCGGGTCACCGAAAGCCGTATTCGAAATGCCCCTGACTCTTATTCTGCTCCAATAGTCCCTCGACCCCGCGTTTGACGTTGACAGGTTGGGAACATAGTGCCATATATCTTCTGTCGATTCGATCTGTGCATCTTCTACAAACGTGTCGGACAGGACCGTAATCGATTCCGTAACCTTTTGTACATCCTCCTCTCTTTTCTGTGCTGTTACGGTGATGGTTTCCAGCTCTATCATATCAATCGTTTCATCTTCATTTGTTTCACCGAATGCGTCCGAAGCAAACAGTATTCCGAACACAAGGATTACCGTAACAGGTAACCCTTTACACAAAACTTCTTTCATAGCTTACTTCCTTTGATAAAGCCTTCTGTCAAACAGGTTCAGGGGGCCTATTAATAGTGTTTTCCAGGACGCTTATTTATATTTTGTCAAAATATATTTAACTTGCAAAAGCTATGATTATCGTAAAAAATCACAAAAGGCGCTTGCCTTTGATCCATTTTTTTTTGCGTTTGATCCATTTTATGGCGTGGTGGTGGAAAGCAGTATGGTCTCAATCGATATGCAGGAATTAGTTGACCATGCCTCTTTTGAGGCTAATGGGCAACTTCAGTCGGTCGGCCTGAATCCCGGTTACGGCTCCGGTTACTTGAGTGAGGTAAAATCCTTTCAAAGCGGTATCTCTTTAGTATTACAAGATTTTTCGCTATACGGTGAAGGGGAAGTCCGGCTATCCAGAGAGAAGGCGGGCCCACCTGTTATCGCATTTTTCAATTGCTTTTCAGGTGTCAGGCATATTGCTTACGCCAGGCCCAGGGTTTTCGTGGGAGGAGGACTCTCCAGTATAGAATTTCCCGGATATGAACCTGCTCTTTCCATGGAGGTAAAGCGTAACACGCCGATCCAGACACTCGTTGTGTGTATGGAGCCTCTCGTTTTTGAAAAGTTGACCGGAAAGAACAGCAACGAACTGGTCGAGGCATTGGCTTTTCTTGATTACAATGCCGGCAGAAAAGGAAAACCTGCCGGATCAAAAAGCATAGAGTTTGCCCAAAAAATATGTGGATATCAGGCTCGTGATTCTTTTTTAAACAATCCCCATGAGACGCTCTTCCTGGAGGCCAAGGCGCTTGAACTGGTTGCGCTGCAGCTCAAACAGCTGGAGCTTTTGACAGGAACGACGCCTCGAAAGCAGGCTGCTGATCGTAACGTGGAGAAGATATACTACGCCTGCGAGATTCTGAGAAAAGAGATGACCGATCCACCAGGCGCACTTGATCTCGCTCGCAGAGTGGGGATTAATCATAATCAACTGGTCCAGGGGTTCAAACAGACACTCGGCTTGCGTCCATTCGAGTACCTGCGGACCGTACGTCTTGAAAAAGCCTACAATATGATTGCAAACCATGAATGCAATATAACAGAAGCTGCTTTTAACGTAGGCCTCTCCAGCCTCAGTCATTTTACACGGTCTTTCCGGAAAGAGTTCGGAATAAATCCCAAGGCACTCGCAAAAGAGAGAAAAAACAAGGGCACCTCTAAGTTGTTATGAAAACAACATATCCCAACATCATCCCTTGAGACTGGCGATCATGTTTGATCTCAACAACCTCTCGTTCCTTTACCTTGAAACCACAAGCGGAAATCAGTGCACAGAGGCTATCGCAGGTGAATAAATGGTAAGACTTGTGCCCGGACTTCGAGGTCCATCTTTGATAATTATCCAGGCTTTCTGCAGTTTCAGCGTGGCAATACGTAGGCGCTACAAGCAATCCTGTCGGCTTGACCACGCGCATTGCCTCACCCAATGCCACATCGGGCGTTTTCATGACATGAAGAGAGTTAAGAATTACAACTGCATCAAAAATATTATCGGCGAAAGCAAGTTCATACGCACTTTGCACATGAAACGATATGTTTGCAACGCTTGATTCTGCTGCCTTTTTTTGTGCAACAGAGATCATTTCAGGTTCGAGGTCTATGGCATCAACCTGCCTGACACATTTTGCCAACTCAAGCGAGACAACTCCGGTACCCGCAGCCACGTCTAAAACACGATCCACGTGACCTATTTCATTTCTGATTCTTTTTACTAACGCTCTTATATCCGGGTTTGTATGTTTGTCGAATTCATGAGCACTTTTTGCCCAATATGAATCATTTTCATGTAACGCCATGTTCACCTCTTTTTTAAACGCACCTCAAAACATTACAAACCTGTCCACCCAACGAAACCAATCAGGACACACAACAAATCAATGGAAAAACACTCAGACAAACTCCAGATGAACAATCCTGTTCGATAATACCGGCCTGATAAGGGGCAGTTGCCCGATAATCCCAAACCATTTCCATCGTTTCCTGTGGTAGTCATAGTAATTCCACTCTTCCAGAAATCGTATATCTTCATGCCACCGCTCGATTTTTCGGCTGTCCTTTACCCCCCACTTGAATTCTGCGGAACTGCCGATCCTGCTTACCGAATCATGTTGCCTGCTCTTACCGACAGCCAGTGGTGCAAGCATTTCCAGAAGTATTTCTGCATCTGGTAAACGGGAAATCATCCGCCTGAAAAGACCGGCAACCTCATCTTCCGTAAAATACATGAACAACCCTTCTGCAATGATCAGTAACGGCCGGCCCGCAGCTTCAACGTCGTCGAACCAGGATTCGTCAAAGACAGACTTAGATATGCATATATTTTCATCGCTTTCGGTGAAAAACTGCCGCCTGAACGCAATTGCCTCGGGAAGATCAAGGTCATACCAGCGATATATGATACTATCGTTTTTCAGGCGCTCATAGCGCGTATCGAGACCTGCACCAAGGTTAATGACCACTGCGCCCGGTCTTCGCTGCAGAAAATCACGGACAGCCGTATCCAGCAGCATCGTTCTGACCGAAACACCGACTTGCGTCAACCATGCGCCTTTAAATCTTGAAAAATCATAATCAATCCGGGAAACCAATGCTGCCGCCATATCATCTCTGATGATCGGATCGGCTTGCCTTGTCTCTTCGGCTCGCGCCCAAAGTGGTATAAGCATTCAGGAACGCCCTGCAACTTCTTTTCCATATCATTCTCTTTTATCCATTATTATTGGGCACCTCCTGATCCACCAGCTCATCATGCCTCCCCTGCTGAACAATTTTCCCTTTGTCAAGGACAAGAATTTGATCGGCATTCATGATTGTCTGAAACCGGTGCGCAATGACGATCACGGTTTTGCTTTTCACAAGGTTGTCGAATGCCTCCTGAATCTCGGCCTCGTTCTCCGGATCAAGGGATGCCGTCGCCTCATCGAGCATGACAACCGGAGCGTCTTTCAGAATCGCCCTGGCAATGGAAATCCTCTGTTTTTCACCACCGGAAAGCGAAGTGCCTCCTTCCGCCAGTACCGTGTCGTAGCCGTTAGGGAACGCCTCGATAAATTCATAGCAACTGCCCGGTTTGACACCCTTTCACCGGCTGTCCCCCGAAAAGAATCTCCCCTTCATCGACATCCCAGAAACGGGAAATAAGATTCACCATCGTGGTTTTTCCTGATCCGGAGGGTCCGACAAGTACAGTCATCTGCCGCTCGGGAATAACAGCCCCCTCCTGTTCTGCAGGATAATAACAGTAGAACCGGGATATTTCTCACGCAATAATAAACTCTATTTTTATTTTGTCCAAATAAAATCATAAAAACAGTAAGACAACGTCGCATATTGTATTGAGAAAACAGCTGTTACGTTTGCCCCCCACAACCACCGGGATGTTTCCAGCGAATAACCAGAAAACGAGCCGGCTCTCCTATCCGCCAGACGATGAAATCATGATGCGCAACAAATAAAGGGCACCTGTCATCCCGTCGGCCAGCTTGTTAGCCGCCAGGACACTTTTTTACCAACAGAACGGGGGAACTGCAATCGGGGCTCTGTCAGCCGCATGGTTATGCAGCCGTTTCAGGGGTGATCTCCAATCCCCCAATCAGTGTAACAGCGGGTTGTGGCCGGAAGCGTCGATGTGTGAAAAACCGGAATAAAGCATGATCAAACCAATAAGCCCTATCATCACCACGGAAATGTAAGGTGCTGCGGCGAACAGGGTCTCGAACCGGGAAGATTTTTTACGGGCAAACGATACTCCCCAGGCAGCGACAACCCCGACCGTTATCAGGGTAAGAGCCAGTCCGAGGCTGAACGTCGCGACAAGGCCCACGCCCAGCCAGAAATGGTTCAGATGCAGGCAGAGAATCAGCACAGTAACCGCTGCAGGGCATGGAATCAGGCCGCCCGTCAGTCCGAACCAGACCACCTGACCCGTTGTTGCCCGGCCTGATGCGAACCGGGTTTCAATTTCCCTGGCGTGCGCTCTTGCATGGGCATCCTGCGGCAATTGGTCGTGATGATGATCGTCGTCATGACCGTGTTCATGATGATGATTGTGATTATCCCGATTCTTTCGGTCCCGGTAGGTCCGCCAGGACATCCACAGCGCGATACACAGAATGATTGTCCCCGAAACAACCATGAACCAGGGTTCCATTTCTTCGGCGATCATTTCATCCCCGTAGGCGAGCGCCAGCAAACCCAGAGTCCAGACAATGATACTGTGGGAAACGACCGCCGAGAGCCCCAGCAGTATTGCCTGCATCACGGTTCCGCGAACCGCGATGATGAACGCCGCGATCATGGTTTTGGAATGTCCCGGCTCGAGGCCGTGCGTTGCTCCAAGCACCAGGGCTGCCGCAATGATAAAGAGAGGATTACCGGTGCCCTGCTCGATCATGGAAGACATATCCATTATTCAAATCCCGGCGTTTAAAGATATTTCGAAATAGCCTTGAATTCATTCACCAGATCAAGGGAGTCCCTTTTCTGTTCAACCGAGCCATACAGGCAATAATCGATATGATCGTGAATAAATGTCTTTTTGGCCTGGATGATCGCTTTTTCCACTGCATGAAGCTGTTGAGCAACCTCGACACAGGACCGGCCGTCCTCGATCATCAGAATGATCTTGCGCATGTGACCATCTGCGCGTTTCAGCCGATTGACAATATCGGCATGAGTAGTGTGCACTTTTTTCATATCCTATCCCCCTGGAGAGGTTATTTTACTTTATAAAAAAGTATCGAAAACGCTACGGTTTTCAAAAAAATTTTCAGAAAAAAACACGTTGCGGGGAGGGAAACACCTCTGCGCCCTACTACTGATTGTTAGTAAACTAGTTCCAGCTAACGCCGTTTTCAGGTGCGCCGCAGGCTTCACCTGGAAAACTTTGTTATGTGCGTGTTGTTCATGCCTTGTTTGTTGATTGCCAATACCTTTTGCCGATTTTAAGTTGCTACTTCTTTTAAAATTAGCCTCGCTCGTCGTAGGCTTGTCGTGAACGTTTGATTTCGTCATGGTGTGTTTCCGCCCAAGAAACCAACTGATATAAAGGTTTGACTAAACCTCTCCCCATTCCTGTAAGCTCGTACTCCACCTTTACTGGTACTTCGGGGTAGACGGTTCTATTTACATACCCTTCTCGCTCCAAGTCACGCAGGGTTTGCGTGAGCATACGCTGTGAGACACCTACCACCCTTGATTTAATGGAGTTAAACCTGTCGGGGCCTTCGACGAGTGCAAATAAAATCAGCACTGACCATTTGTCGCCAATCTGGGCCACCACATTACGAACGGGGCACTCATCGTTGTTATGAAATACCCGCTTTTCAGCTTTCTCTTTGCTTATAGTCTTCGTTTTTCCTTTGTTCTTCGCCACGTAGCAGTCCTCCTACCAACTTCTATCTTTAGGTTACCAAAATGTACCTAGATGACATCTTAGTGCCCTCTTGTAATTTAGGTTACTATTAATTACCATTATATACAAATCATACTTACTCCGAACCAATGACATAGAGAGGAACGACTTATGCGGAAAATCATTGCATCAACACTTCTGATATTGGCAAGCGTAACTGCTTCTGCACAAAATGCAGACAAGCTGGTTATAGATCTACAATCATTACAGAAACCCAGTTGGACAGAGCAAGAGCTGGCAAACGCCACCTTAATTACAGACTTTGTTCAAAACCTGATGAACAACCATAATTTCGACTACATACTAGAGCGCTATAACGATAGCTCGTATGTTCAGCACAACCGCAACCTGCCCGACAAAATCACAGGGTTAGTAGGTTTTTTAAAAGAGTTTGTAGAGGACTATCCCGATTACACCTATGACGTAAAACACATCTATGTTGACGGCGATTACGTTATCTTTCACTCACATGCCACCCTAAAGAAAGATGACAGAGGTAACGACAAAAAAGGCATGAATATTATTGATATTTGGCGCCTTGAAGACGGAAGAATTGTTGAGCATTGGGACTCAATTCAAGCTCTTGATACCCTTATGCGATTTTATTCGTTAATTAACGGCGGCAATATTCAGAATGCCAATGGAGTGTTTTAATTATTGTAGGACAGGTTTTTCGGGAGGAGGTCACGGTATTTTCATATAAAAATCCCTGAAAACCAGGGGCAATGGCTTCGTGCAGTGCGCTCCGGGACATTTTCAGACTATGCGCTGATGTGCCACTCTTTGACTCTTTGTTGTGCTGACCACATATTGAAGTATTTACCTCTTCCGGCGATCAGTTCATCATGTTTCCCGCTTTCAACTATTTCGCCGTTATCGATAACCAGGATGTTATCCGCTCCGGAGATTGTGGACAATCGATGAGCGATAACGATCACCGTTTTATCTTCTACAAGTTTATCTATCGCATTTTGCACGGCCACTTCACTTTCAGTATCAAGGGCGGCGGTGGGCTCGTCCAGAATGACGATGGGCGCATCTTTGAGAATCGCTCTGGCAATGCTGATGCGCTGACGCTCGCCACCAGACAGGGAGCCGCCTATATCGCCAACACCTGTATCATATCCATCGGGAAGTCGTTCGATGAATTCATGGCAATGAGCCGCTCTGGCAGCATCTTTGACCTCTTCATCACTGGCTCCCGGTTTCGCCATGCGGATATTTTCAATGATGCTCTCATCAAAGAGATAGACATCCTGGAAGACCACCGCAAACATGCTCAAGAGATACTCCTGGGACATTTGGCGAATGTCAGCTCCGCCTATTTCGATCGCTCCCTTTTGCGGATCGGCATATCGCATCATCAGCTTGGTCATGGTCGTCTTCCCCGAGCCGGAAGGACCGACAAAGGCCGTCATCGATTGACCGGGAATCAGGACGCTGACCCCTTTCAACGCCTCTTCTTCCTGGCCATGGTATCTGAAATCAACAGACTTGAATTCCACGTCATAGCTGCTGATCCCGACTTGCAGTTCGTCTACATCGAGAGGGGCGACAGCCAATACCTCTTTTACCCGTTTGAACGAGGCGGACATGATATCCATGACAGCCGTGATAGCCAAAAAAATCGACAAAGGCTCCATAAGGCGCGAGACCATCACCAGTACGGCCGCTACGGCGGCAACACTCATCGTTGCATTGCCGACCCACAGGCTCCCCAGGAACCCTATCACGATAAGAGTGACAAGGATCAGCGCATCCAGCATAAGCATCAGGATGTTGGTCTTAAAAACTTTGGATTTTTGAAGATCCCGCACATGGACAATACCCTCATACAGTCGTTTGGCGTTGGCGCCTGTCTGATTGGTAGCCCGCAGCACGGCAAGCCCCTGGATGTACTCGATGATATTGGATTCCAATGCCGCGTTGGCTCTACCCATATCGGTCTTTTCCGCCATTCCGCTTTGTCGTTTTCTCTTATACAGCGGTATGGCAAGAGGCATCATCACCATCACAACGACGGCCATGCGCCAATCGATAAAAAACAATCCCATAACGACCACCAGCGGGGTGATGACAACATCGAGAAACATCCCCGATATCATACCCAGCATGGTAACGCTTTCATCCACATTACTGGACAAGCTGGAGTTAAGTTCCCCGGTTTTATAACGGCCCAGCCGCTCCAGAGGCATGGTGCGAAGCTTGTTCCCTAACTGTATACGCAAATCGTGCATCACTCTGGGAAGGGTTCCCGTGTAGTCGAAATCATGGGCAAACCACCGACTGATACCGCTCAGACCGCTAAAGACGACAAACAGCGCAAGCCACATCAAGGCTGTACGGGTTTCAACGGGAGTACTGAAAAGGGCGACAAAGATCAGGTAGATGCTCAGGTAGGCCAACCCCTGATTGATAAAGCTGAAAATATAAAACAGCAATGAGCGGGTATAGAGGTGCTGATACTTGCCGGCAATCTCTTTTCCGGTCTCATAGGTCTGCTTGAATGTGGTATATGCTGCTGCGTTAGACATTAACGGCTCCTTTGTTAGGGTGTTCGGCCGGAGAGACGTTTTTCCCTGAACTCCGGGCTTCAATACTTCCTGTGGCTGAACCATCTACTCCGGCTGGCTGTTTGGCATGCAGATCCCAGCCTTGAGCGGCCTGGTAATTTGACCAGAGTCCGGCGTAAACACCTGAGTTGGCGAGGAGTTCCTCGTGCCTGCCCCGCTCGACAATCTCTCCTTTATCAAATACCAGGATCTGATCGACGTGGGTGATGGAGGAAAGGCGATGGGCAATGGTGATAACCGTCTTGTCCCTGGTCAGGAAGGAGATGGCCTTGATGATCTCCTCTTCGCTTTCCGGATCGGCAAAAGCGGTTGCTTCATCCAGCACGACAATGGGAGCGTTGCGAAGGATCGCCCGGGCAATGGTAATGCGCTGGCGTTGACCGCCGGAAAGGCGATCGCCCCTGTCACCGGCATGGGTGTCATACCCTTCGGGCAGTTCCATGATAAAATCATGTATCTGGGCCGCTTTGGCCGCCTCGACCACTTCTTCATCGGTAGCGTCCGGTTTTGCCATTTTAATGTTATTGGCCAGCGTATCGTGGAAAAGGTAGGTATCCTGAAAAACAAAGGTTACCGTATTCATCAGATCCTCACTGGTCATCTCCCTGATATCGACCCCGCCGATGGTAATGGCGCCTTTATCGATATCCCAAAAACGGGGCAGCAACCTTGCCACGGTACTTTTACCGGCCCCGCTCGGTCCGACAAGGGCGGTGGAGGTACCGGGAAGAGCCGTGAAACTCACGCCGCTCAGGGCTTTCTCTTTACGATTTTCATAAGAGAAGTCAACTTCATCGAATCGTATGGTCATCTCACCGGGGACTTCACCCCGCTCCGCATAGGACATGATCGGCATGGAGAGAATTTCTTCGATACGATTGGCGGCGGTTTTGGACTTTCTCAAAAAGTTGTTCAGCCACATGAGCGGCATGAAGGCATCTACCATGGCCGTCGAGATAAAAAGCATCGCCACGAGGGTCGGCACGGAAAGGGTTCCCTTGCTGATAAAGAAGATTCCCCCCGCAATTACGGCCGCCATCGTGGGAAGCGGACCGAATATGATCATTGAAAGCCTCGATGGCGAGCTGCATTTATCCATCCACTTGATAAATACCCCCTGGAAACTCTCCAGGGCTTTATGATAGCGCTTGAAAGAGCTGGTTCCGTCATCAAAGGTTCTGACCACGACCATGGCCTGGATAAACTCGATCACCGCCGCGTTGATTTTGCCAAGACTGGTGTCATACTCCTGTCGAATCTCACCGTAGTCTTTCATGGCGATGCTCATCATGATCATGCCGACGATCAACACGCTCAGCGCAATGAGGGCCAGCCGCCAATCGATAGCAAAAATCAGAATGAGGCTGACAACCGGAGCGGCGAAGCTCCGCCCGATCATGGGGGTGCTGTCGGCAACAAAAACATGGAGGTTTTTTACATCGTCAAGAACCACTTTTTTCAGTGACCCCGTACCATTGGTAATGATATAGCCCAGAGGCAGCTGCGCCATATGCTCGGCAAGTTTTGTGCGCAGATCGACTTCAAGCTCAAAGGCGCCCAGATGTGAAACAGCAAAGGCGATCGAGGATAGGATAAATGCCGAAAGGCCTACGGCTCCTACACCAATGAGCGTGCCCGGGAGACTCCAGTTTATACCCAGGAAAAGCAGACTGCCGCCGTTAAGCAGCACCGCAATCACAAGCGAAAGCAGGAGGAGCGTCGCAATCGTGGCGACCGAACCAAAGGCATGGAGTAGCATGGCGCTATAGATATGGGTCTGAACCGGCTTTATGATACGCCATAAAACGCCATCACCTTCTGATTTTTTATTGGACATATTGGTGGACATAGTGCATTTTCTTAACAAAAAGGTTATCAGAAAGCATACCTGGACGTCTCCGGACTGTCAAAAAAGAGTGAACAAAACCTAAATTGAGCGATTGTCGAGCATGCCACAGATGCAAGGCACAGGGAATGCCGCTGTAGTGTTCTACCGCAAGTTCCCTGTAACGAAGCAGATGTGGCATGATCGGTAATCCCGAAGGGTTTCAAAAAATGCGGCTCTTTATCAGTTTTCATGCTTACCTGACAGGTAAGGGATAAACTCTCTACAAACACAGTAGAACAGATTGTTTTTAAAAAACTTACTATATGGAGCATTTATTGAAACGCTCAGTTTAGGTAAAACCGATATCGCATAGCCAACCCTGGTCTCGACATGAAGTCTAACAGGACATCATCGACCGGCTCACCGCATCAGAATCGATACTGCGCCCCCACGCCCAAGGTCCTCGGGTCGCCGAATGTCGCCACGGCCACCGTGGAAGCCTTGAAGCCATTGACATAGTCTTCATCGGTCAGGTTTTTCCCATACGCATAGACGTCCAGATCTCCGCTGCGGTAGCCGATTTTCATGTCGAGCAGAGTGTGGCCGCCTTCCCTGTCAAAAGACTTGTTGGTATCGTTATAGTAGTAAACGTCTCCCTGGTTGTAGATATCGGCCCTCGTGTAAAAGCCATCCGGATGATAATAGGCGATACCCAGTCGAGCCGTGTGGGACGGCGTTTGCGGGATTTTTTCACCGTCGAAAACATTGCCCGCACCGGCATCGTAATCATCGTATTCCGCATCGATCAAGCCCAAAGCGCCGCTCAGTTCAATGCTGTCTGTCGGTAAATACGTTATTTCAAGCTCCGCGCCACGGGAATGCGCCTTGCCAGCATTGTCGGCATAGTAGATACCGCCTCCCGGCGATTTGTAAACATGGATATCCTCGATGTCCATGTAAAAAACACTCGCAGAAAGAGTTATCCGCTGGTAAGCCCCCTTGATTCCCAGCTCGTAATTAGTGGATTTCTGCGGCTCGAAACTGTTGTCCTCGGCTGTTCCCGAGGAGGAGAAATAATTGAACCCTCCGGGCATGTAGCCTTTTGAAAAGGAGAAGTAGGTCTTCCAGGCATCCGTTATCCCCCAGGAAAGCGCCGCCTTGGGCAAAAAGACATCCCATGTTTTTTCGGCTTCGAGGTGATAGACCGGCGGACCGCTTGTTCCCACCGGCAGCATATACATATCCTGGTCCATCTCTTTTTCGATATGCTGGTATCGGGCGCCCAGGGTCAGCTCAAAGTCCGGGATGAGCGGTATCATAACCTGGCCGAAAACCGCATAGGTTTCACTGTCTGTAATGGATTCCGCGTTGTATTCCCAGCTTTCAATGGCGTAAGTGAAGGGGTTGAAAGGCGCCTGCATCCCGTAAGGTCCCTGCTCGTGCTCCTCGACATCCAGATACACGCCGCCTACCCAGCGAAAGCCTTCCGAATTGTTGCTTGAAAAACGCAGCTCCTCCGTCCAGGTGTCGGTTTCAGCGTCATTGAACATGATGAGACCGGCCCATAAAGGATCGTCACCTAAATCGGCATCCCACACCCCTTCGTTTTTCAACGTTCTGTGCGTCGTCACGGAGGTGACGGTCAGGGCATCGAAATCATAGCTCAGATGAAGGCTTTGCACGTTGCTTTCAATCTTGCTGTTGCTATCGACATCGTAGCTGACTTTTTCCGCATCGTCCCGGTTGAAGTCACCGACAACACTGCCGCCGGGCAGAGCGTACCCATCCTCCCAATAGATCTTGTTGTACAGGTTCGAAACGTTCAGTCTGGCCTTGAATCTTTCTGTCGGCTTGAAAAGCAGGAAAGCACCGAAATTGCGGTTTCGTTGGCGGTTGGCGTCCTCTTCCATTCCGGGATATGTGTTCTCGATCCAGCCGTCATCCTTTTCATACCAGCCGTTGACACCGAAATAGAGCTTGTCCTTCAAAACCGGCCCGTTGAGATTCAAAAGGCCCTGCATGTACTTGAAGCTGCCGTACTCAGCGCCGACTCTTCCATGCAACTCGTTGGTCGGATCCTTGCTGACGATATTGATGACGCCCCCGATGGCGTCTTTGCCGTAAAGTGATCCCTGAGGACCGCGCAGCACCTCTATGCGTTCCGCATTGACCAGGGAAGCGTCAAAACCGTAGGCACGGCTGTAAGGCACGCCGTCGATGTAGATGACGACAGGGTTGTTGCTGGTGAACATGGATGTGTTCAACCCCCTGAAATTTACGGAATTACCGTGGTTGGGCGAGTAGAATGCGTTGGGTATCTCCCTGATGAGATCGGGAACGTTCTCTATCCCTTTTTCTTCCAGGATATCTTCTCCTATAACCGTGATGCTCTGGGGAACATCCTTAACATCCTCCTCAATTTTATTGGCGGTCACTGTCATTTCCGGCATTTCCATCGCGACACCTGCCTCTCCCTCACTGCACCATGACGTAGCTGGCACAAAGGAGCAGGCAGAGCTTATACAAAAGGCAAACACCATTATTTTCCCAAAACGCATTCCCTCTTCCTCCAGTTAAATTATGGGCACATCAACTGCCCTGTTGTTTGAAAGACAATAACTAACGGGAAGATCCGATTCTCATATGCACCATCGAGCACACACCCAGCATATCCGTAATGGCTCCCATGATTTTAAATTGTAGCGCAACCCCTTTTTTCATTCCCTTTGACATGGGGATTGCACTTATCACCCTGATCCTTTTATCCCACTTTTCGAGGGACGCTACCGGCTTCAGTCCCCATCCACTATCCATGGACATCCCCATGCCACCTTTTTTCAACACTTGCTTTTTCGCGATTTTCATTCCCATAGGCGACAGTGAATCAAAGTAAAAATCACACGCCGTGAAATGGTCTGCCACTTTAACGAAGAACTCTTTAATCTGTTTTTCGTTGAAATACATGAACACACCCCCGGCCAGAAACAGTAAACCATCCCGGACCTCTATTTTTTCAAACCATTGTGTATCCAGGAATGAAGAAGCAATGCTTATGTGCCTGTCGCTGTCTTCATAGAAGTTCTTTCTTAGCTCAATCACATCCGGCAGGTCAAGTTCATAAAACATGATCGTGCCGTTATCAATACGGCTGAAAGTGGTGTCCAGTCCGCAGCCGATATTGACTATGGTCGCTTTGGGATGTTTTTTGATAAACTCAAGGGCCACTCTGTCCGTATGCAGACTGCGTGCGACCCAGCCGTGCTGTGACATGGCTTGAGTTTCTTCGATATTTGAAAAATCGTAATCAATTTGTCGAATAATCTCCACCGCACGTTCGTCGATCAACCGCGGGTTGTTCTTTTGTGTTTCATATGCCCTGCCCCATAAAGGCAGTAACAGGGTTTCCTCAATAGTGCCTGTCTTGATCTTGATTTTTTGAGCCATATCTCATTCTGTCATTTATAATGCATTTATCATGTGATTTCCCCCCACCTGTCGGGAGGAAGAGAAAACTGATAAAGAGCCGCATCATTGCCCAACGTGTAACTGACGGCAACACAATGTAAAAAAGCCCCTTGGCGTTCTCGCCAAGGGGCTGAAAGAACACAACAACGAAAAAAAAAACATGAGTAAACAACCGTCAATGTAAACCTTATATTTATTTAGACAAAATAAATATAAAAGAACAGTCATTCGAGCGCCATGCCCCCCCTGTGGGAGACACCTGGCAGTTATCAGGTTGACAAACGTCTACGGCTTGTGATCCAATAGCTTGACAAGCTTGACTTATAAAAAGCCTCTCTGCAACAATAACAGAGAGGCTTGAAGAAGGAGAATCAACAATGGTAACACTACCAGTGTCGTTTACAATATAAAAAATACTCTTATTTAGACAAATTAAAAATAAATAAAAATCAAAAAAAATTTATGTAAGTAATCCTGCTTGTCCCCCTTTATCTACCCTGAATTCTGCCGATCTTCCACTTTGTATCCACTACCCCGTCATCTCCTGCTGTGTCAAGTGATTTCCAGTTGCACTATTCCGGAAGCAAGCCGGTTGGTCAGCCAGGGAAAAGCCAGGAGATAGGAATATGGACGCATCCGCTCGGGGAATGGATCGGCATAGGTCATTTTCCGCTTGATCCGGCAGCGCGGATGAATCCCGTCAAACCACGAATACTCCCCGTATCTCAAGCCCCACGGCATGAGCGGCGCGGTATAGGTCTTCGTTATCTTCATGCCCTTGAGACTCTTGCGAGAAAACCAGACAGGAATGACATCGAACATCGCCAGGCTCTCACGGAAGTGATCGGCTATACGATACAACAGCTCCCTCACCTCCTCTTCCCTGAAATACATCAGCAGTCCCGCCATGATGATGAACACCTCCGAACCCTGCGGCATCTTTTTTATCCACAGATCATCGAGTGCGGAACATGCAATCATCTCCATCCGCTCCTCTGCAGGCAGGAGCCGCTTGCGCACCTCGATGCTCTCGGCAACGTCCACGGAAATCCAGCGCATCGAGCCGTTGTCGACACGCCAGAACTGGGAATCCAGTCCTTCGCCCAAGGAAATCACCGTTCCCTCGGGATTCTTTTCGAGCCAGAGTTTCAGCGCGTCGTCGATGACACGAGCCCGGACTGCATGACCGGCATTGGGTTTGCCGAAACTCGCTTCGAAATCATAATCTATTCGATCGACCAGATCGGCGGAAAAGGGATCATCGATCAGACGATCCTCCCGCTTCTGCTCGGCTGCCCTGTTCCACAGAGGCCAGAGAAGGGTTTCCGGAACCCCCTGCAGACTCACTTCCTCTTTTCCCGTCCGTCCATTCGCTTCCATAGTCACACTCCATCTTTTTCTTCAACAGTTTCAAACATCGCCCTTGTCTTCTCATCGAGAACCATCTCGCTCTTCAGGTAATTGTAAAAGTCCTTGAACACAAGCGGCTTGTCCTCCTGCATCCTGAACCACTCCCGGACAAATCGGAGCAGCCTGTCGTGCCCGATACTTTTCGAAAGATGATAGAGCGCGAGAGTCCCCTTGTTCCCTTCCAGATAGTCAATACCGTCGGCATAAAGCAACGGCGGCTCCTGATTCGGCTCGGCGCCCTTGTCCTTGCCGTATTTGCGTCTCTTTTTCTCGAGAATGACGGCAACAGGTTCCTCTCCGTCCGTCTTTTCCAGGAACTGCAATGCCATGGCCTCGGGCAGTGCCGTCCACAACATGTCCACGCCCTGCACGTTTGCCAGGAAACCGTTTTCCAGCACCCAGTGACGAAGCAGCTCCCTTACAACGGAAAACCGTATAAAACTGACGACATCACCGTTGTTTCTGTCACCATACCACCCCTCTTTCTCCGAAATGGCTACCGTATTGGCGAACGCATAGGAGGGTTCCCGATAGAAGGGAATCTCTGCAACCCGAAGTTCTGTGTAGGGATAAGAACCAAGATGATTCTCCAGATACTGCATCCCTTCTTCGAGAGCCTTGCGGTACAGATCGAGGTTGTAATCGTGTTCCTTTTTGTAGAGCAAGGAGACGTCCCTTCCCGAAACATCGAACGTCCGAACTGCATAATTGGCCGAACCGACATACCAGTGAAGAGGAGATCGCTTTTCCAGCTTGTAGCGAAAGTAGTTGCGGCCGTCTTCCTGCCAGCTCTTCACCAGCAGGCCTGGAGCGAAGGCCGTCTGTGAACCGGACGTACTGACGGTTATCGTTCCCTCAACCAGCGTAGCGTCTTGTGCGAAGTAATGCTCAGCGAGCGAGACGGGATCATCGACCGGGTCCATGCGCGAATCGAGCATCTTGAGACCGTTTGCCCGGCGCTCGTTGTTTTCGAGCAGTTCCTTGTCCGAATCGTAACCGATCACCGGCACGGGGCGCTCCATGAACAGGCCGTTGTATGCCAGATCTGCATGCGGCTCTCCCTGCGACAGTCCCCGGTAGGCCCTTCTGGCGTCGATGACGAGCGAGCGCTCTTCACCCGGGCTCATCGCTTCGGGAAACGCGTAAACTTCCATGCCGAGCACCTTGTCGGCTTCAAGCCTTTCGAGTTCCCGGCCGTCCATGTGCAGCGATTTGATTTCCGTAAAATAATCCGCGTTGAGGTAGAGTTTTTCTACCGGTTTGTCCGAAGGATTGTCGAGCGTCAATGCAGCCCGATATTCCGCTGCCTGTTCGAGAGGATAAAGGTCGAGCTGCAGATCCACGGCGGTTATGCGGGGAGAAGCGAAAGACCGCACTTCGCCGAACCGCTTCTCGTACTCGGCAGCTTCGGCATCCTCCCGGCCGCTGGAAACATAGTTACGAGTCCCGTTGACCTCGGCGACAAGAAACGACTGGAGCATAAAAAACACAACGAGACCTGCAAGAGAAGCACCGACCCCGCTCCATCCCAGCTCACCGCGAAACGAAAACACCCTTTTGAGAACCCCTTTCTCCGAGCCCCGGTTCCAGAAACGGATGCCGGCCAGAAGAAATGACACGACAAGGGAAAACCAAAGCAGGAAGTACCAGAAGGAAGAGAGCGCCAGGATCCCGTAACGGTTCATTTCCGAAAAGTCCTCGATCCCCGGAACCAGCGCGTAGCCGAACCGCAACTGTTCGATAATACCTATTTCGAAAGATATTGCGATGAAGATGAAGTACCCGACGCATATGACGTGCGTGAGAAAGCGATTGCCGGTCAGCCCGGCGACGAAGAACACCAGTCCGATGTACAGCACGTAGGTCAGCCAGCCGAGCTTGAAACCCAGAAGATCGTCGATATAGAGCAGCCAGTCGATGGCAAAAAATCCCTGGCCGATCTGGGCCACTAATCCGGAAAGCATTATGGTCAGTGCGATGATGAACGCCACACCGCACATGGCGACAAAACGGGACAGCAGCGTCACCCAGGAAGGCATCGGCGCCGCGTCGGTAATCTGCCATATTCCTGTGGTCCTGTCCTTGAAAAACAGTTCACCCGACCATATCATGAGCAAAATGATCACCAGAAAGCCGGTATGCAGACGGGTCGTGGTCATACCGGACGTCAGGGGAACCTGGGCGCCGACATAGTAGACCGGGTTCCACAGAACCATGTAGAGGAAAAACATGACCGCGATCACCATGAGCACGACCTTGAACGACACCGGACGCACGACGTTGAGAAACTCGACCACCGACAAGCGCCACAGCTTCCGGAAATATTCATCAACGGAAAAGACCCTTTTCACACGCGGCACCTCGACATGGGTGAACGATGCATCATGCGAGGCCACGACAATGCCGGGCAGCGTTTTCCGGGCTGATCCGAATGCTGTCTGAATAAAAAAACGGAAACTGAACCGGAAGTAGCTGTATGCGATCGCGACAAATCCGACACTCATCCACAGCAGCCGGTTGACAAGAAACACCCCGTCGACCGGAAGGAAACCCGTATTTTTCTCGTCTACCGTCATACCGTCGACGATTTCCTTGGTATAGACAAAGCCGAAAGGATCGCCGATCATGATCGCGGTAATATAGGGCGAGTTGCCGCTCACTGCCTCTGTAACAAGGAAGATCAGCACAAACAAGAAAACCCCGATGTAGGAGGCCGCCATGTTGCGGAATTGGACCACACAGAAGTAGCTGACCGCTGTCAGCAGAAAGATATTGGTCAGCCCGAAAAGAGCATAGCCGTGCAGCAGCTGCAACCAGGGTACGGGACCAAACTTGTGGTCTGGACCCAGGCCGAGATAAGGCGTGATGACCATGCCGGCGACATAACCGACGACAAGCAGCAGATTGATACAATACGCTCCGAGAAACTTCCCGAGGAAAAACCGTTTCTCGTCTATCGGAAAGGCGTAGATGAACGACGCGGTTCGCTGCTCGATATCCCGGTAGAGCGACATTCCAGTTATCATCGCGATGATGATCATGAGGAGTATCCCCCCACCCGACAGGCAAATGTAGAAAATTCCCGCGCCGTTGATCACGGTCTGATCGTGCACGTAGAAATCGTAAACACCGACAGCATACCATACCCCCTGAAAAACCATCATCACAAGCATGAGCCAGGTCAACGGGCTGGCAAAGCGATTGAGAAGTTCGAAAGAAAATATTTTTTTCACCATGATTATCACTCCGTTGCCAATGCCGCAGTTCTTTGAGGCTGTTCGTTGCGTGAAAGTATCTGAAAGTACACGTCTTCCAGTGAAGGCGTTTTCGCCTGAAACCCGTCCCCCGGAGAGGCTTCGGCATCGATCGTCACCTGCAGCTTGCCGAGATGGAAATGACTTGCAATAACCTTGAACTCTTTACTGTACCGCTCCAGCTCGGGCTTTGCGATTTCCTTCATCCACAACCTGTCTTTCAGGCTTTGCTCCACCCTGGCCGGAGATCCCTCCAGAAGAACCCTGCCGTTGCCCATGATTGCCATGTCGCTGCAAAGCGTGCTGACATCCTCCACGATATGGGTCGAGAGGATCACGACCGTGTTCTCGCCGATTTCCGACAGCAGGTTGTAAAACCGGTTGCGCTCACGAGGATCGAGTCCCGCAGTCGGCTCGTCGACAATGATGAGGCGCGGCTCACCCAAGAGCGCCTGCGCGATACCGAACCGCTGCTTCATCCCGCCGGAATACCCCCCGAGCTTTTTCCTGCGGTCCTCCCACAGGTTCACTTTTTTCAGCAATGCATCGACCTGGGCCTTGCGCTCAGAAGCCTTTGCGATCCCTTTCAAATCCGCGATATGCAGCAAAAACTCTTCAGCCGTCAGGGAGGGATAGACACCGAATTCCTGGGGAAGATAGCCGAGAACTTTTCTCAATGCCACCGGATCCCGCGAAACATCGATGCCGTCAAATGTAACGGAACCTGTATCGGCGTCCTGCAGGGTCGCAATCGTTCGCATCAGCGTGGACTTTCCCGCTCCGTTTTCTCCAAGAAGACCGAACATGCCCTTGCCGATCGTCAGGCTCACGTCCTGCATCGCTTTCACACCGTTCGGATACGTTTTCGAAAGATTCTTTATCTCTAGTTTCATCGTATCATTGTTTAGAATTCAAAAAAATATCTGTTGGCCGGACCGGCAGGAAATCGTGCATAGTCCACACCTGCATGTGGCGGCTCTTACCAGGTAGCTTCCACGCCTACACCCAGACGGCGCGGGGTACTGACTTTTGCATATTTACCGACGCCAAAATTACCAGCATAATCGTAGATATGAGTTGGATAGAAATCGTCGAGCAGGTTGGTTCCCCAGACATAGACTGACCAATGACCTTCACGATACCCCATCCTCGCATCGAGAATGTTCCGGACAGAAAGTTTGGTCTGCTCCTCTGCATTAATCACAGAATACGATTTGTCTACCCAACGGAATGAACCTCCCGCGAAAAATCCGCTTCTATGGTCGTAGTTGGCGCCAATACTAACAGTCCATTCAGGGGAGTTCGGAAGTGAATGTCCTGACAAATCGACCTCAACAGGTTGATACGATTCATCAAAAGTTGGATACATAAACTCCTTGAATTCGGAATGAGTATAGCCGAGTGCGAGAAAGGTCTCAAGATCATCGGTAACCTCAGCAGTTGCCTCGATCTCGAAACCCGTGATCTCGGATTTGCCCGCATTGGTGAAAAGAACATCCATACCCGGCATCCCGCCTGTCGGCGTATATGGAATCTGCTGGTCTCTCCAGTCGATCAGAAAGACATTGCCGTTAAGCGTCAAACGACCGTCAAGAAAAGTAGTGCGTAAAAACAGTTCATAATTATTGGAAAACTCTTCATCGAATGGTTCTGTTACTTGAGCGAACGGAGCCACACCAATACCGCCCGAACGGTATCCCTTGGCGTACTTCACGCCGGCGCTGACATCATCGGTGAATTTTACGGTAAGACTTGCTGAAGGCAGGAGCTGGGAATATTCTTCTTTTCCACTGAAGTCTCCAACTGATCGCAGTGGTATTTGGGGGTATGTTATATCACTATAATTACTCTCACTCCTCTCTTCGTAATTGTAGCGCAACCCCGCATTCAATGTCAGGTTATCGAGAATATCGTAGTCCGCATTGGCGTATAAAGCCGCGATGGTAACATCTTTGGAAAGGTCAAAACCACCTTCCTGATAAAAACCAAAAGGACTAAATCGCCCTACCCACGCAGAGCCATCAGACGACTCCGAATCCGAAAAATAACCGCCGATAAGGCCCCGAAAACGCTCGTCTTCATAATGCAGGCGCATATCCTGGCTGAACATCCATTGCTGCATATTCATATGGGCTATCATACCGTCAGGGGGATCTACAGGCGACAAATCACCATCAAAAGTAGATTCGCCGATTTCAGTATCGGTGTATCCAGTCACGGCGGCAATTCTCCAGTTGTCATCCAGACGGATATCCGATTCCAGACCAACAAACCAGCCTTCTGCGGGATACTCCGCCGGATGATTTTCAAAATTAAGTCTGTCTTCGAGAACACTTCCTTCGAACTCCTGTGCTTTTCCATGGTCATTGGAATCTGACTTCCGGTACATACCCGTCAGGTTGAACGTAATGTCGTCATTTCCAGCAGGCCGGTAAAGCAGTTGCAGGCGGGCCATTTTATCATCAATCAATGCAACGTCGTCTGCACCGGTTATCGGATTGACAATGCCTCCATCGCTGTTACGTGTCTCAAGCGTGATCCTTGCCGCGAGCACGTCTTCTTCAATGGGGACATTCTGGTAGAGCGCGAGATTCCAGGTATCGAGCTCTCCATACTCGGCACGAAAACCACCGTCATAGGAAAAATCAGGCCGTTTGTAGTTAAAAAAGATTGCGCCGACCATCGAGTTCGGGCCCTGCAATGTCGACTGCGGGCCACGAAGCACCTCGACCGACTGGACATCCCAAGTCGACGGCCTCAGATAATCGCTCATCAAGACGCCAAGCGGAACTTGATTAATAAAAACTGTGGAAAGCACATTATACGTGCCATACGTTGCAATGAGCGATGTGCTGTTAATACCGCGTATGCTATACGCCCCGCCAAATGCGGCAAGTCCTTCTGAAGTAACGTTTGCCACCCTGTTGAGAACGTCATCAATGGTTGCAATCGGTTCATTCTTCATCCTGCTCTCATCGATCACTGCGGCACTTGTTGGCAGATCCTGTATATCACGCCCCACCTTGTCGCCAACGACGACAATATCGCCCATGTAGTGTTGAACCGTATCTGCCGATGCTACGGTCGTCCTGCTGTCGGCCAGAACTGTCTGCTCCTGCACTTTTGTTTCCTCATTGTCCGCCCGGACAGTCCCCGAGACTGCGGCCAGCGCAATCAAGCCGCATACCAATCCTTTTTTTACTACAGTTATGAACATCTTGAAAACTCATTTTAGGTTAGGTTGCTGTTCAAACATAGAAATCAGGCTTCGTCCCTTCACCCGTAAGTCCCTCGGCAAAACATACGAAGCGGGTAGATATGGCTATCCGGCCACACGCAGGTGGGCCTTACCAGGTAGCTTCCACGCCGATACCCAGACGGCGCGGCGTGCTGACGCTTCCAGCGCGCCCGGGCATACCGATATAGCCTATTATATTCGTCATATTCAGTTCATAAAAATCGTCGAGCAGATTGGTGCCCCAGACATAAACGGACCAGTTGTCTTTACGGTATCCGGCCTTTGCATCGAGAACGTGTCTTGTGGAAAGCCTGGTCACTTCCTCGTCATTGAGCACACTATAGCTTTCGTCAACCCACCGGAACGTACCTCCAGCGAAGAATCCGCTGCTGTGGTTGTAATTTGCCCCGACGGCAACGGTCCACTCCGGAGCGTTCGGAAGCGGCTGGCCGGAAAGGTCTTCACCGTAAAGTTTAAAATCCTTGAATTCGGAATGAGAATATCCAAGCGCAAGAAAGGTCTCGAGGGCATCGGTCACTGCGGCTCTCGCTTCAACCTCGAGTCCCTTGATCTCGGTCTTTCCGGCATTGGCAGTCAATTCGTCGAAACCGGGAAAGCCGCCCGCCGGAAGATAAGGCACCTGCATATCCTGCCAGTCGATGTAAAAGACATTCCCGTTGAGCGTCAGCCGGTCATCCAGAAGAACGGAGCGGAAAAACAGCTCATAGGTGTTGGCAATCTCTTCATCGTACTCTTCGACAACCTGTAAAAACGGCGCCACGGCGATTCCGCCTGACCGGTATCCCTTGGCGTATTTCAGCCCCGCGCTGACGTCGTCGGTAAACTTCACGGTAAGGCTTGCCGAAGGCAGAAGCTGGTTATAATCGGCTTCAGCGTCTACAGTACTATCATTATCTTGAGGGGGACCCGATGGATCGAATGGTGGTGGGCCGAAATAGTAAAAATAGCTGTTGTTTTTCCGGTTTTCGGTGTTGTACCGCAAACCTGCGTTCAGCGTAAAATTATCAGAAATGTCATAGTCGGCATTTGCATAGAGCGCCGCAACGGTTACCTTCTCACCAAGATCAAATACCGATGAGAACATACCGTCAACATCATAGATTGTACGAACATCGGCTTTCGAGTAATACCCGCCCAGAATACCCCGAAACCTGTCCCCCTCATAATGCAGCCGCAGATCCTGACTGAATTGACTTTCATCAAAATCGGCGTCGATCCAGAGCAGATCGGGCGCCATTTGATCACCGTCATATTTATAACCGGCGATTTTGAGATCGGAATAGCCTGTGACAGCCGCGACCCTCCAGTTATCGTCGAGACGGACATCGGATTCCAGGGATACAAACCAGTCTTTCTGGGGAACATAACCGGGCCAGGTCTCTTCATTCAATCTGTCTTCAAGCTTGTACATGCCGAATTCCATCGCCCTGGACTGGGTGTTGGTTTCCGAATCGAGATAGATCCCTGTGAGATTGAAGGAGATATCCTCGTTGCCAAAGGGCTGGTAAAGCAGTTGCAGGCGGGCTGTTTTTTCATCAATCAATGCGATGTCGTCTGCACCGGTTACCGGATTGACGATGCCTCCATCGCTGTTGCGGGTCTCGAGGGTGATCCTTGCTGCAAGCACATCCTCTTCAATGGGGACATTCTGATAGAGCGCGAGATTCCACGTATCGAGCTCTCCATATTCAGCACGGAACCTGCCGTCAAAGGTAAAATCAGGACGGTTGTAGTTGAAGAATACCGCACCGGCCAGGGAATTCTTTCCCTGCAGCGTGGACTGCGGTCCCCGGAGCACTTCGACAGAGCGGACATCCCAGGTCGACGGCCTCATGTATTGGCTCAGCAATCCACCCAACGCCACCTGATTGAGATAGACCGTGGAAAGCAAATTCGTCGCATCGAAAGATGCAAATATACTCCCCTGATTGATACCACGAATACTGAACAAACCGCCCATAGCCCCCATTCCTTCGCTGTTCACGTTGGCCACCCTGTTGAGCACATCGTCGAGGGTCGAAATCGGCTCGTCTTCCATGCGAGCCTCGTCAACCACCGAAGTACTGGTAGGAAGCTCCTGAACATCACGCCCCACCTTGTCGCCGACCACTTCGATGCCTTCCATAAAGTGCTGCGGTGTATTTACTGGCGCTTCAGCCACCATACCGGCGGCGGAATCGGCCTGTGCGGTAGTGTCCGTCACTTCGTTCTCCGCCCGAACAGTCCCGGCAAGAGCGACTTGCGCAATCAGGCAACACATAAATCCTTTTTTTACTACAGTTATGAACATCTTAAATACTTCTTTTATGGGCACCTCTATTAATTTGCTGCGTACCATGATTACTTCGTTGATCAGTGCTTAAAATCCTCATGTACCCTGTGTACACTCCGGTATCTCTGGCCCCGTTCACCTCGTAGCGCTCGCGACAATTTATAGAGGTGCCCTTATGTTAGGTTGCTGTTTGATTAACGAGAAACTTCATATCCCCAAGCGTGTTCGGGTCACAACACGCATTCCAGATAGCACCTGTCCTCCCTTGTCACTTTTTCTTTCTTGCAACATCCATCTCCATCGGCATCATCGGCGTCTCCACCGTCATGCTTTCAACAGACGCAAAGCCGGCCTGGCGCATGGCGCTGGCAATCTCACCCTTACGAAAAACCTGATTGAAACCCGTAAGCGCATAACTCAAATTTTCCAGAACATAGAAATCGGGCTTCGTCCCCTCCCCCGTGAGCCCTTCGGCAAAACTGACGAACACTCCACCCGGCACGAGAGCATCATGAATCTTCCTCATCAGCCGATCCAGATCCGAACGGGCGAAATTCAGCGTTGCGCTAGCCCAGATCAGATCGTATCCCTCGCCGATGGAATCGGTCAGGTAATCACCGCTTTTAACGGAAATCCTGTCCTGCATGCCGTATTCGGCTATGAACTCCTCAGCCACACGAAGCACTCCCGGCCGATCGAACACAACCCCTTTCATGGACTCACTTTCAGAGACGATACCGATACAGTGCAAACCAGGACCACCCCCGAGATCGAGCATTTTGTTGAACGATGAAAATCCCTCGATACCGGAAACGATTCCCGCAATGCTGTGCATCATGTTTCCACGATGATAGTTGCCCACTGTACGAGCATAATCGATCCAGATCTCTTCATTACCGAAACCGGAATGATCGGCAAACGGTCCGTCCTGAACGAGCCGGGTCATATCGGACACCACACCGGCGGACATGCGATGCATCAAAAGCAGCATCTTGCCGATATAATTCGGGCTTTTGCTGTTGAGCAACTCGCCCGCACATTGCACGTTACAGTACCGCCCCTCCCTTTTTTCCAGCAACTCCACAGCAGCCAGACCATCAAGCAGCGCCTCTGTATTTGCCGGATGACTTTGCAACGTGGCGGCAAGCTCCTCGCTCGACAGAGCGGACGAAAGATGATCGAAAACATGTAATTCAAGAGCGGTCAACAGCGCCTGTGCCTGCATCCGGCCACTGAAAAGCCTGTAGACATAACGATGCTTTTCAATCCAACTATTTGACTTTTTTTCCATACAACTCCCTTTTTCTCATAATGAGTATCCTGCCCTCACATACGCACCGAAGTAGTCACACCCACTGTACGCGGCTCACCAACCGTGAACACGCCAAAAAACTTCCCGGACATCCTCCTCGCGCTTTTGTGCCGTCACGGTAATGGACGCAGCCTCATACATTCGTATATCACCATCATCCCTCTCCGAAACCACCTCTTTTGCAAGCAAGCCTCCGGAGTACGACTGAGAGAGGAAAAAACTCAGTCCGACAACCAGCACACCCGAGTATATTTTTCTGAACAGCACAGCCAAATCCTTTTATTTAGACTAATTAAATATTTAACAACAAAAAAGCCCTAACTCTTTGCAAAAGAGACACATGCATGATGAAAAACCTGAAATCAGACCGTTCTTTTATAACCTACTCGACATCTTTTACTTTTTTTGCCGACAGCAACTGGACCGGGAAAGCAATATCCTCGTCCGGCTGTGGTGTGGTAAATTCTCCAAAACCTGCCCCATTCAAAGCCCCTTTCAATGTTTCTACAGGCAGCATGTAAGTAGGATACCCTTTGGACCGGGTCATCAGCTCAGCAATAACAAGCGTCAGGCAGCTCTCTTTATTTGCACACGACGATGATATGTGGCTCGAAATAAACAATCCGCCCGGCTTCATGGAGTTGTTTACCTTTTTCAGAAATGTCAACAAGCTCCTGTCTGCTCTACACTCATATAAAAAGCGAGAAATGAAAAACACATCGTAACCGCCTCCAAAAGAACCAATCCCGGAACTATCAAAATCATGATAGGTAATCCGATCGCAGCTTTCCTCTTCATACTTCAGTTTTCTTGCAAGAGCGCATATTTCCGGTAAATCATAAACGTGAGAATGAAGGGTGGTATTTTCCTGCAAGAGCGCAAAAGAATAGTAACCTGTACTCCCTGCAAAATCACACATTTTTGTAGCCTCATGAAAACCAGGGATACTTTTTACAAATGAAACTGCCGCTTGTATCTCCCCTGCTTTTGCACTTTGTTCCATGGCCAAAACAGTTTGCTCCGACACCCACAACTTGCTATCAAACCGTTTGATGTTACCCTTCAAGGCTTGCGTCAAATCATCAAATGGATTAGCGCTTTTGGAAAACATTTTTACGGCCCTTAACTGGCTTACAACAGAATTACTCACCAAGTATTCTTCAGAAAGAACCGTAAGACTGTAACAGTCATCCTGTTTTTTCACAAAATCAATGGCCACTAAAATTTGCAATAGGGCGTCTGTAATGTGTGCATCGCTATTCAGTTCTTTTGCAACTTCGTCTAAAGACAGCGACTTGCCGGAAAGTGCATCAAACAACCCGGTTTCAATAGCACTGTTTATTATTTTAGGCAGGTAGCTCTTATAGAGCAGATTGTTAATCTGGCTGTACGGAGAGTTTAAAACCGGCAACTTCATGAACTATCCTGATAGCTTTTTCTTATTTGTCTGCATAAAAAATATAATTAGTCTAAATAAAAATAAAGATAAAAACAAAACAACTATACATTTTCCTTCTCTTTACGCTGCCTGAAAAGACGGGCGGCCACAGGGGGCCGCCCCTGCATGAATACCGTCCACCCAACGATGTAATCAGGGCATCTCTATTTATTCGCCGCCTTTTGCCCAACCAAAAGCAAACACCACACCGAAAACCCCCGGCACCGTGCTCGCAAGCATCCCGGCAAGACCGAAAGGAGCCTCTTCCGCCACGCCCATATGCGAGGCGTTGTCGAGCAGACCACCGAGGGTCATCAGAACCCCGAATCCAAACGTTACCCAGCGCAGAACCTTCTGGTCGGAAAGCAGCGGCAAAACCGCAGGAACCAGCATGAGGAAAAACCATACTGCAACAACGTAAAACAATCCTGTACTCATCGCCTCATGTTCGGGAAGTTCGGCGGCTCCGGCTGCTGCGGCAAGTGTCGCCCCCTCGGCTTTCATTGCGGTCATCAGCTCCCCGCCCCAGCCGAACAACCCAGCCACTTCTCCCAGCGTTGCGGACGACATATGCAACAGCATACCCGCAAAGCTTATAATGAACAATGCCGAGATACGTACCCTCTGAAAAGCATTCCTATCCATTTTTCACTCCTTTTTTAACGTTATCGTTTACTGTTACAACACAAGACAAAACCCGTTATGGATTCTCCCGGGCGTTCCGTTTGCCGGAAACAGCATCGTCACCGAGATAGGCTGAAAACCCGATGATCAATACCAGAGAAGTCAGGAAAAGAGCTGAACCGACAGCAGTGAACACTCGCCGGGGACTTTCCCTATAGCTACCCGTTCGAACAGACTCGAGCTGCGCATGATTGATGAAATGAACGGTATCGTCAACGGCAAGCCCGAGCAGCATCGGCATGATCGTCACGGTCATCATAGGTGAAGTCACTTCCCATGAAATATTCGTTTTTCGAAGCCCTGCTTATACGCCGGACTTTCTTCATGGCGGGCATATACAGCCATTTGTCGTCCTCCCTCGACGGATCATCGTATTCCCAGGAGCAAGACACGGTGTATTTTCTCTATCATCAGTACTTCCCGTTTGATTGATTTCAAGAATCTTGATAAACAGCACTTAAAATACTCCGCTCCTTTGCCGCCCCGCTAACGGCTGACGAACAGAGTTTAGCGATTGTCGAAACAAGGGGTTCCAACTAACCTTGAATCTGTCTTTCCTCCGGGATCATCACAGCCACGGGGCAAAGATAAACGCTCGATAGAAAGAAGAGAGAACAGGAGATATAGATCGTAAAACGCTGACCGTCGCCGGAAGGATGAAAGAGCGATCAGGCTGTTTTTTTCCTGCGAAAATCAGCGCCGGGAGATATGCCGAAATGATGCTTGTACGCTTTGGCAAAATGGCTGAGGCTCGAGTAACCTACAGAATAAGCGGTTTCCGTTACAGTCCGCCCCTGATCCTCGATCATGACCCGCGCCTGCTTCAGCCGCTCATGCTTCAGGTACTGAAAAACCGTTGTCCCGAACATCTGCCGGAAACAGCGATTCAGTTTGGGATGGGACATCCCTGCCGCTTCTGCAAGATCATCGAGATTGGGCGGAGCATCCAGATTATCGAGAAGCAGGCTCCGCACTTTCTCGATTCTGTTCTTCTCGGCCGGATGCACATGCCCCCTTCCTGTAGCCAGAGCAGAAACGGCTTTTAAACCTGAAAACTGCCGCAACTGGTAGGCCATCAACTCAAGACAGCGACTTTCGATATACAGTTTACGGCTCGCTCCGGTGTAAGGACAATCGATGATCTGCCGTAAAGCCCGATGCATGTCGGCCGTTATGCGTTCAACCTGAAAAAAACATGCATCAGTGTCCTGATGAACAATCCCCTGCAGCATCTCAGGCAACAGCGAACAATCATCGCCGAAATATGAAAGAAACAGCTCGGGATTGATCATAAGGGAAACACAGAGCTGCCGCACACCCGTCGCCATCTGTCCGCAACCGTTCTGATCACGGGCAAAAAAAAGATAATGCTCCCCTGCTCTGAGAGTAAACGGCTCCCTCTGCTTACCCAAAGCTCCCGTATAGTGTCCGGCAAGACAAAATCCGAAATGCACGGCGGAAATATCCTCCTGATAACACATGATATCGCGCTGAAACAAACAATCTGTTATCCAGAGCTCAAAACCGTTACGGATAACGGTCTTTCGAAACCCACCTTCGCCAAAAGCTTCGGGACAGGACCAGCAACGTTCACAGTCTTTTGATTCCGTAAGAAAAAGACCATTTTTTTCAAGACAGCCCTCATAATCCTGCCGGCTGATTTTCCATATACAACACTGTGCACCTGATTCTCTCAACACGGCTCTTTCCATGGTTTTATGGTTTTCTCTCAGCGAAGCATAAATCGGATTGGCAACATCAACCAGACTTTGACAGGTTTGCCATTTTGAATTCCCGGGCTGTAGCGGGACTTCATCACAGCTTCGATAGCTGCCTTGTCAAAATCCTTCCTGTCAGCAGGCTCACGCTTCATGATCTGTGCCTTTATCGCCCGGCCGGTTTCCGAAATAAGGACACCGACAAATACCTTGCCTTCAAGACCGGCTCTTCTCGCCCCTTCAGGATAACGCGGTTTTCTCTGCCGGATAAATGAAGGCATGACTTCAACAGGCACAAACACAGGGGCATCGCCAATACCACCTTGGACACCTTGCGGCTGCTGAATAGCCTGCTTGATTTCTTTCTGGGTTGCAAGAGTCTGCTCGGGCGGAGCC
>OFES01000035.1_pt1 | contig 53981 bp, 34 predicted proteins | sample 1521151 | NCBI WGS metagenome assembly OFES01 (sample SAMN04272335, study PRJEB24112) | coral metagenome | biome: Coral reef; feature: Shallow seawater; material: Coral tissue | host: Coral | place: China: South China Sea | collected 2014
TACAGTGTACGAATCTCACGTACTTCCCTATTCTCCGGCTTTTAAACCGGCACCAACCACAAAAGAAAGAACAGTATTATGACTGTGTAAATACAAAAAAAATCTCGTACTCACAAACAGAGAACAAGATATATAGGCCAACAACCACCTACAAAATGTTCACTGCCGGAACACCGGACTCGCAACAACATATCCCAGGATCATTCCCCGGGCCTGCTGTTCATAACGAATTTCAACAACATCTTTTTCCCTCACCTCAAAACCGCAACGGGTAATCAATGCACACAAATCACCACATGTGAATACATGGAAAGATCTATGCCCTGACTTGGAAGCCCACTGCTGATAAAGCTTCAGGTTCTCCTCAGTTTCCGCATGACAATACGTCGGCACGACAAGCAATCCTGACGGCTTGATTACACGATGAACCTCTCTCAACGCAACCTCTGGTGTTTTCATGACATGCAGGGAGTTCAGAATAACGACCGCATCGAACGTCCTGAGGGAAAAACAAAGTTCATATGCACTTCGAGTATGAAACGTTATGTTTCGCAAAACCGACACCACAGCGTTTTGCCGTGCCACAGCGATCATTTCCGGTTCCATATCCACTGCATCGACTTGACTGACATGCCGTGCCAACGCTCGTGACACAACACCGGTACCTGCACCGACATCGAGAACACGATCCACCTGGCCTATATCACTGCAGATTCTATCGACCAAAGCATCTCTGTCTTGACTGGTCTGTTTGTCGAAGTCCCGGGCACTCTTTGCCCAGAACGAAGCATTTTCATTGAAAACCATCATACCATTTTTTACACTTTATTCATCACGACTCGATACAACCGGAGGCAAAACAACAATCGAACCGCTCGATGGCATGTCATACTGTGCGTCATAAGCTTTTTTTACGGATCCGAAGCTTGTTGACGCACATGTATTCACAATTCACTCATCGCTATTATATATATTAAATCTAAATAAAAGCATCTCGAAAAACCAATTACAAGGTCACTGTTTTACAGCGGCGAGTATATAGCTCGATTTGTCGGGACCTGTTCTTTGCACCCTGTAATCAGCGAATCCCGCTTCACGCAAAGCATCTTCAAGCAGCTCCTGGTTCAGAAAATGCGTTGGATACCCTAACATTTTTGTCGTTACTTCTCTAACGGTTTTCTCTTTCTGGCAACCATATTGTGTTCCTGGATCCATATTTTGAGTCACGAAAACACCGCCGCTTTGTAACGAACCTGCGATTTTTTTGATTGTCTCATGAAAATTTTCGGCAAAAATGTGCAATACGAATGATGACAGTACCAAATCATAGGACTGTTCCGGCAACATATCCCGACGTAAATCAAAAGGCAGTACGGAAATCCTGTTGCGATAATCGGAATTTTGAAAAGCCGATTCAATCAGACTCGTGATTTTAGGTATGTCGGCGATCACAGCCGATAATGAAAGATTCCTGTCAAGCAACGCCATTGTATAATGACCATGATTACCGCCTATATCACACATTTTTTTAGCCGACATGAACTGCGGTAAGTCCGCGATAAAAGCGACTGCGTCCTGTAATGTACCTCGCATCGCAAACTGAGCCGGACCCAGCAGAAAATTCATGTTACCGGTGCTTGACATTTTTTTCCCAAAATCGCCTTCATGATTTCTCACCGGTCGATCACGTAAAAAAGCGCGCATTGCGGAACAGGCTGAATCCCCTATCTGCTCCTGCATTTCGAGAATATTTCCCTGATAAAAAGGCGAACTTGACACGAGAAACTCTGCCGCCTGCGGAGAGTTGACATAGCAGCCGTCACTGTTGACAACCAGCTTCCTCGCTTTCAGAAAATCGAGTAATGCCTGCAAAATTGGCCCGTCGAGAGGAATGTGCCGAGAAATCTGATCCGGCGTGACAGGGGATTCCATGATATCGAAAAGTTTTACACGAACAGACTCCATAAACAGTCGCGAAGCGATACCGTCGATAAGAGTACTTTCGATACCGGAAAAATCATGTTCTGGTCTTTGCATGTTCATATCTTTCTCCATTTTTGTTATTAGTTACTTATTGCTTCAGGGGTTCACCGTCGGAATCGGTATCGAAACCGCCGCCAGTTCGGACGCACACGAACCCTTTGTTCATCAGCAACCGCTTTCTAACAAAGCACTTGCCAACCGTCTAGTGCAAACTGCTAACCGCTAACCGGTTCCCCCCACAGTAGGGGCGAAAAATTTTTCGCCCCTACGGTCGTCGTGAACACCCGTGCAATCCGTGGGGACAATAAAACCTGTCGATCACCAGCCAATCGTGCTCCTGCATTCAACGATTCAACAGTTCAACAAATCAACGATGTGTCCCGTCCTGAAATAGTTGACAGTTTTCAAGCTGCACGCACCATCTATTACCGTAAAGAAATACATTCGACCCCGAAACCCGATCCCGACCCCGATTCCCCCAACGTTCTAATTTTGACTTTTGACTTTTACTGTTTGACTTAATCCTTCTCCCCTTGCCGACTGATTCCTTTTCTCCCACCTCACCCCCTCTCCTTTTTTAGGGCACCTCTCTGTATTGTCATGAGTCCCGATTGAATCGGGATAAACTTCGAAACCGGAGTCCCGACAGGTCGGGATGAGGATTTCGATCCCGACTCGTCGGGACAACGAAGCAATTGGAACGCGGAATACATACATAGAGGTGTCCCTTAAAAGGTTAAACGAAATGCCGTATATACATTTGTATTGTTCTTCAACTGACCGAAAAATGTCGAGGAATCATCACCGAAAAACAGATTGCCTCCAATGACAAAACTCGCGTCATCCGTATAGTCATACGTGATTCTCGGTCTCAGATAACCATCGTTATCACTCGGGGAATAGTAGACCGGAACCGACAATTCAAGTGTCTGGTTCAAAAGCAGCTTCGTTGCCTGTATAGTCAATACATGGCGATACTCGTCCTTTTTCGTCTTACCTGCAGTCTCCTCATACTCGTCATAGTCAAGCATCGCTTCCAGAAAATACTGGACACTGAGATTACAATCCTTCGCTATATCCTGTGTATAGCCTACCAAGCCACGAATTTCGGAGTTACTCACTGACGGGTCGGACCCCTCGCTATCATCCAAAGACCGGTAATACGCAAATTCCAGATTCCCGATTCCGCTAAAGACGCTCCCCCGAACACTGCCACCGTAGACATGCAATCTGTGATGGTTCTTCTCACGGAACAGTGCGTCGTAATCCGGCGTTTTCCAGAATCCCCGGTAGCCATAGAGCGCGTATTCGTAATTGTTCACGTTTTTATGGACTCGAATCGCTATTTCATGATCATCAAACCACGTATCGGGAGTATGGACAGCCACGGCAGCCTTATCCCCCGCTATGTTTCCCGACAGAGGAGACCAGTGAGAGATATATTCACCCGTTATGTATCTGTCTGGGTCGAATTGGGGAGTATAGACCAGATCGACGTTGACGATGTCGGAAAAAAATCCGAGCTTCACGGCATCTGAAGGCGCTTTTAAATATTCCGGGTCTCGGCCGACGAAAAACGATTGCCAATCCTTGGGAAAAAGGTCGTTCAAAAAAACCAGGTCTCCGGTACCCCATGTCAGTATCTGGCGGCCGATCTTGACATCCATATATTCTGTAGGCCTGGCAAAAAACCACAGTTCACGTGTATCATACTTCACCTCCTCGAGTACCCAGTCGGCATAGACATCCCCCCTGTACTGTACGTCGAATGCATCCGCGTATCCCCGGCACTCGATCTGCAAACGCTGCTCCATCACCGAGGCATCCTGTTCGTAAGGATCATCCCTCAAACGAAGCCCGCCGAGTACTTCCACGAATCCGTTCATTTCCAGCCCCGGTGCATCCTGTGCAGCAGCTGTAAAGGATGTGATCGCCATTGCACAGAAGAGCAGCATACCGGCAAGTGTTGTACAAGGTTTCATCGTAATACGTCTCTCGAAGGTTTTCTGAGATACCGTTCCGTAAATACGTTGTCACGTATTCCCGTATCGTAGACAATACCAGAAAAGATCATTTCCGTACTGCTTCCCTTCTCATAATCCCGTGCGACGGATCTGGTCACGGTCGGATACATGTTATCGCCGGCAGGAACATTTTGCACCTCCTTGACAACGATATCCCTGTACAGGACATCGTTCTTCTTGTAATATTCCAGCTTCATGGCTATCCCGGTCTCTTTATCGATAGAGGCCAGATAATAGTCGAATTCGACTCCCCCTTTTTTAGGCGTGTTTTTTATCACATAGAACCTGTCCGTTGTTTCGACAAGCTCATGGTCATCCTCCTCGGGACTACGCCCCGAAATATCTTCATACAGAAAGTCCGAACCGACGAAACTGGTCCTCTTGTCGCTTGCTGCAATCCTTTTGACCAGATCGAGACCGGGCATATAGAGCCAGCGATCATCATCATGACCGATATCGGCATGCTTGTGAACCATGAATGTCATGTTCCGCACATCCGAAGGAGCGATGAAACAGGTGAAATATTTCTGATCCCCCCCGTCGGCCCCGGTATCCTTGCGCAATATGTTCAGCACTCTTTTTCTCGTTCGCCCCTGCTTGTCGGTGATGATAAACTGTAACTTCCCTTTGCTGTCATCACCCTGGTAGAGTGACACGTAATTCGAGTGATCGACGATCTCCCTGACTCCCGGTTCTTCAGCCTTTGCAACCGCCAAACCGGCAGACAGCAGAGCGGCAACCATGACAACCATCTTTGCAATACGTTTCATTTTCCTTCCTCCTTTTTAAAGAATGTGTTTTCGAAAAGCCGTAACATCGCCGGCAGCAAAAGCAACGTCACAATACCCGATATCGTCAGGATCCCGAACAACATGACCCCTGTGGTCTTGTACGGCACAAGCGGAGCGACCACGAGCGGGAGAAAACCGACAGCGATGACAAGGACGTTTCTGCTGATCGCCCGGGCCGGCTCCCCGTACAGCTCAGGCAGTATCGACCTCCATGATTTTTTTTCACCATACAATGACCTGCTCCTGGACAGAAAGTGTATCGCGAAATCGACGGCCATACCGAGAGACAAAGAGCTCAGCACGGCAACCGGCAGGTCGTAGTCTTTTCCGATGAGTCCTGTCATCCCGTAGATCATCAAAAGAGTGATACTCAACGGTACCATGCATAGAGCACCCCATAACGGTGAACGGAACAGAAAGCTCATGATGAGAAAAACAATGATGAAACTACCGGCAAACGACTGTAAAAAACCACTGACGATCCTCTCTTCCAGGACCAGATTGATGTAGTGCAGCCCCGCCCAGTCATACTGCATGGGAACGGGAGGTTCGTTTTCGGCAAAAAACCTGTCGACAGCCTCGACACAAGCCTTCGTCCCCCTGCTGTCACCGGTCCTGAACTGCACTGTCACATTGGCGCGCTGAAAATCAGGAGTCACCATATGCCACAGATCATGAGGCCTGTGTCCCTGCTGGTACTGCATGTAGCATTCGGCAACCCCCTGAAGGCTCTCGGGAATCACAAAATTCTCCGGTTCACCGTCCGTCAGTTCCTGGTTCACTTTTTTAACCACATCGGCAACCGATGAGCTTTTTCCGATCAGGTCACCGGATTCGAGATAATTCTGAAGCGCTGCTACGTATTGCAGAACATCCGGTCTTTTGAACACTCGCAGCTCCTCTTCCAGACGGTATGCCGAATCAATGAGAGCCTGCAGAAAATCGGACTCTTCATCAGGCAAGGACTCCTGAAACCTCCTATCGAACGCATCGATCATCGAAGTAAGCATGGCATTTTCCGAATCGCTGCTCGCCGCGATGCTCCTGATCTCTTGTGCAACTTCACCCGTTGCACGCTGGCCGATACCGAACCGGGAGCCCAGCTCGTCCAGACGGGCTATCATGCGCTCTTCCATAGCATGCTTTCTTTCCGCAATCGCTTCGGGGCTGACCTTACCCTCAAGGATAAGGTTCGCCATATACGTCCCCCCGAAGTGGTCGTTCAGGGCGACATCGGCCTTGCGGATAGGATGACTCCCGACAAACCGCTTCGCGTAATTGTCATTGACCCGGATCTGCCCTATTCCCCAGACTCCGAGCAGCACAAGCCCCGCAAACAAGACCAGAACGAATTTCGAATGCTTCCAGGAGATGAAGCCCATGCGCCTCAGTCCACGCGTCAGCAAACTTCTCTTTTCCACTTCCCTGACCTGCAACCCGAACGATTCAAGCCTTTTATCGGGGATGAACATGATATAGGCAGGCACGAACAGGATCGTAACCAGCCATGATACCAGCACACCGATGCTCAGAAACAGCCCGAAAACCTGTGCGGGAGGTATCGGGGCGAACACCAGCGAGCAGAACCCCGCAGCCGTGGTCAATGAGGTATAGAGCATCGGCGTGAAGAGTGTGCTCATAACCTTCCTGATATTTTCCTTTCGGTCTTTTCGCCTGTCGTATACGTCAAAAAATTCGGAAAGGATATGTACCGTATCGACCATCGAAACCGACATCAGGAATATCGGAAGCATCGAACTCAGGATATGAACCGGATAACCCGAGGCTATCATAGCCCCCATGGTAACGATGATCGAGACCGTAGCGATGAGTATCGGCAGGACAATCATGTGCACCGTCCTGAAAAAGAAAAAAAGCAATGCGAAAATAACCGCCATCGACAACATCGAGCCCAGGCCCATCTGGGTGAACATCTCCACACCGATAGCACCTTCAGCAACCGGCAAACCGGTTATATGCCACGCTTCATCACCCTCCAGCCCGGCGATCTTCTCCTGTAATGCCGTATAGACCTTATAACTCAACAGCTTGTCCGTCAAAGGCAGGTAGATGCACAGCGCCTTTGCGTCCTCCGAAACCATTTGCCCTACAAGCAACGGATTCGACAAAGCCTTATCGCGCACCGACAACGCCTCTTCCCTGGTTGTCGGCGGCTCCGGCATCAGCCATTCGAAAGAGATCGTTCCCGGCCCCGCCTGACTCATATGGTCCATGAGCGACGGCGCCACCATGTCGACTTCGATCACGCCTTCCATTCCTGAAGGATCGTCCGGATTCCGCCATTTCAGAGTTTTGGCGAATTCCGTCAATTCGTGAATCCGCCCAAGCGTTTCGACGGTAAACACACCGTCAGGACCCTTCTCGTTGACGACACCCAAAACGACAATCTCGCTGAGTTCGAACGCTTTCTTCGTTTCATTGTGAAAAATCCTCGCAGGCTCGGTTTTCATCAGCATGTTTTCCGGATCGGTGTCCATGACCACTTTCGATAAAAACGCCCCGGCAACAATCACAACCAGAACCATCAATACTGCAACGATCTTGCTTCTGTTGATCGCCCAATCGATCATCGCGTTTTTCAGCTTTTCAACCATCATGTCAACAACTGTTTTGCATTATTGTTAGTAAGACTAACATTATTTGTAAAAAAAATCAGAACTCCTCTTTTCTCTTCTTGACATCGGAAAGAAATAAAGAAAATCTGCTTAGATCATGCATGAAGGAATCCAGAAAATATTCAGCATCATCGGCAAAATGCTGCTCGAAAACCTCGAAGAGCTTATGATGCTTTTCTTCATGATTTGCGTGTGCAGCCCACCCTTTCTCCGTCAGGAACAAAAGCACTTCCTTGTTGTTTCCGAAACCGCTTCTCTTTTCAACCAGTCCCGCCGATGCAAGTTTTCCGATCCTCGCCGATATGGTCGGCTTGGTAACATTGAACACACCGGCAAGCTCTGTTATATTAATCCCTTCATTGTCACCGATCGCCTGGATAGTATGGATCTCTTCACGTCTCAACGTATCCTCCACACCGAAATCCTGCTTCTCGTCATGCCATCTCATATAGATCTTGGCAATGTCCATAATAACATCGTTCATTCGATGAAACCGTTTTTCTCTTTCATGATTTTCATGCATGGGACTCGACAGATAAACATTCACCCGACATGCGAGACTTTTTTCTTGTTAGCAGCTATTGTTAGCAATACTAACAAAATCAAAACAAAAAAACAAAAAATAATTCCGGAACAGAACAAGCAACAAAAAGAAAACCTGCCGCAACATCATCAAACGCAAACAAAATCATCAAAGACCTGAAAACTCTTCGCAAGTAACGAAGAGTTGCCAAGTAAGCACGTCTCTATCGCGTTTCATGGTTTCTGCATAAGCGAAAAACCCCTGGCATCACAATCTGTCTTCATTTTCCAGCCCCTTGCCTTCTGCTGCTCACGCCAGAGACGGGCATAGAGTCCATCTTGTTTGACAAGCACCTCGTGTCGCCCTCGCTCGACGATACGGCCCTTATCGAGCACGAGAATCTGATCGGCTTCGAGTATCGTCTGAAAACGGTGCGCGATAACGATAATGGTCTTGCTTTTGACAAGATTGTCGAAAGCCTCCTGAATATCCGCCTCGTTTTCGGGGTCGAGTGATGCCGTCGCCTCATCGAGCATAACGATCGGAGCATCTTTCAGAATCGCTCTTGCAATGGAGATACGCTGTTTTTCACCACCGGATAGCGAACCACCCCCTTCTGCGAGCACCGTCTCATAACCGTCTGGCAGCGTTTCGATAAAGTCATGACAACGAGCCTGACGCGCAGCCTCTTTGACACTTTCCAGAGAAGCTCCGCTCCTGCCAATCCGTATGTTATTGGCAACCGTATCGTTGAACAGATAAACCTCCTGGAAAACCATCGAAACATTCCTGAGCAGTTCTCCTGTATCACACCCCTTCACCGGCTGCCCGCCGAAAAGAATCTCTCCTTCGTCAACATCCCAGAAACGGGAAATAAGATTCACCATCGTGGTTTTTCCTGATCCGGAAGGCCCAACGAGTGCGGTCATTTTCCTGGTGGGAATCACACAACTGACTCCTTGCAGAACGGGAGTATCGAGATAACGAAAATGAACGTTTCTGAACTCGATATCACCGGCCTGCAAAGGCATTCTACCCGCCTCTTCCGGAAGCTCCTCAGCGGAAAAAACCTCTTCTATACGAGCCGTCGAAACCATAGCATAGCGGAGTTCCACAAGCATGATCCCCAAATTCTTGACAGGAGCGAAAAAATAGTACCCCAGGATGGCAAAGGTAAGGTAGTTTACGACACCAAGTCCACCGTTGGGAATCATCCAGGCTCCCACTAAAAGCATCAGGAGATATCCCAGATCGAGGATCATGAGAAAAACCTGTACGGGGATTCCTGTAAACACTTCCACGCGAAAGCTCTGCTTCTTCAACTCGAGCATCGACTGCTTCAGGGAATCGAAGTGCTCGCCTGTCATATCGTACGCCTTGAGCAGCCTGAGTGTACGGGCATATTCAAGCAACCGGGAAGACGTGGACGTAATCGAGGCGATATGCTTCTCACCCAGACGCGACACGATTCGTGAGGCAATCAGGAGAAACACCGATGCCACGGCTATGGTTCCGAAGATGACCCCGAAAAGAGAAGCATCGATAAAAAACAGGAACCCGCCAAGCAGAAACGGTACGACCATCGCGGAAACGATATCGGGGATCTGATGGGAAAGGGTGTTTTCAGCCTTGGTGACATCATGAAGAATACGTGACGTGACATCGCCCGGGTCCTTCGCCTTGAAAAATCCCAAAGGCAGTTTTCGCAGTTTCTCACCCAGCTTGAGGCGCAACGCCGTCGAGATTTTATATGACTGGACGAAACTGTTCGTCTGCCCCCACAACGAAAGCAGAAAATACACCAGAAAAACAATAGCGTATAAGCCCGAAAAAAACCACAGGCTCCGAAAATCGATATTGACGTTCATTAGTAGCGGTACCGACAGGGAAAGAATGATCACATAGAGACCGCCGGTAAACATGCCGCGGGGAAGGTTGCTGATAAAATTCCCTACAAAAATGCTGAGGAGCGCACGAGGCTGTTCCCTGAACAAACTCCATTTTTTTACCTGCTCCGTGTTCATCCGTCACACTCCTTTCGTCTCTTTTTCCATTTCCTGAAACCGCCAGTCATGAGCTTTACGGCGAGCGTTCCACATCCGGCAGTAGACCCCGCGATCATCACCGATTAGCTGATCGTGCGTTCCCCGCTGAACAATGCGCCCCTTATCTACAACAACGATCTCGTCAGCATGCATGATCGTCGACAAGCGATGTGCGATGACGACAACGGTACGCCCCTGCATCAGAGAAGAAAATGCATGCTGCATACGGCTCTCGTTTTCCGCATCGGCATATGACGTCGCCTCGTCGAGCAGCACGATCGGCGGGTTTTTCAGAATAACCCTCGCCAGAGCGATACGCTGCTTTTCCCCTCCCGAGAGATGAACCTCTCCACCCTCACCGATAACCGTGTCATATCCACGGGGAAGCGCTTCGATGAAATCGTGGCATGCACCGGCTCTTGCCGCCTTCTCGAGCGCTTCTTGCGAAACATCCTGCCGACCCATGCAAATATTCTCCCTCACGGTCGCAGTCAGCATCTGAACATCCTGAAACACCATGCCAACAGCATCGTTCACACCCCGTGACCCAAGTTCGGCAAGGGACTTGCCGCCTATACGTATTTCGCCGTCCGACACCTCCCACATCCGCGCAAGAAGATGCACCAGTGTAGTCTTGCCGGCACCGCTCGGACCGACCAGCGCCACGAACTTCCCCTCTTCAATGTCGAGACTGATATCGCTCAGCGCCGGCTCTGCATCGGGAGAGTATCGAAACGTGACGTTATCCACCACGATATCATGGCCCGACGGTCGGGCAGGAGTATCGGGTTCAACAAGCGGTTCCTCCTGAAGCATTGCCTGAATTCTCTTTGCCCCTTCGGTAATCATCATCACCTTGGAAGCCATGGTGACGAAACTCACCAGGCCGACCAGGCAGCCGGTACCCAGAAGCAGAAAAAGGATGATCGTGGGAATATCCACCTCCCCCTGCTGTAACAGTACAATAGCAACCGGAAGGATGAACACGCCGCCACCGAGAACGATCGAGGTGAAACCAGCCCAGAAGGGCGTCATGATCTTCGACCATCTGGTCACCAGCATACCGTAAAGGGTCACCGAATCTCTGAGGCGATTGAACGAATCGACCGTCAGATTGAAAACCTTGATCACCGGCATCCCCTGAACGTACTCGACCGTGCGTGAATGCATTTCTTCCAGAGCCGTATGATAGCGCTCCATGATCTCCGACCTTTTTCCGATCAGACCGAAACCACCCATGGAGGTATAAACCAGAACCAGCCCGAAAGGTAGCGGTACGGTTGCGGCAAGAGCCAGCCGCCAGTCAACCACGTAGAGAAATACCAGGGTTACCGCCGGCAGCACAAGACCGGATACGAAATCAGGCACATGATGTGCGATAAAATTTTCTATCGCCTCGACATCTTCCTGAATCACCTTGCGAACCGCTCCTGAATTTTTCCTGTTCCAGTACCCCATAGGCAGTTTACCGAGATGTCCGGCCAGGCGGGAGCGAATATGATACAAAAGATCGAAGGCCGCGATATGGCTGAAGACGAACGCCGAGACACGCAACACATAGTGGAGCAGTATGGCAAAGAGCGCCCATCCGACAATACCCGCAACAGGCTCTGCGACGGCTCCCTCTCCCTCTTGCAGATAGTACTGCACGATGTAGTATATCAACGCATAGGGAACGATCAAAAGGATCGAACTGAGTGCAGCGAGTACAACCGATACGATGATCTGCGTTCGTTTACTCTCGGCAAGCTGAAAAACAACCTTCATATACTATTTCCATAAAACGTTTTCATATCTCACACAACCAACTATCGACAATCACCTCTGTTTCAACATGCAACCGACAAACAAAAAACATTCGAAGTCTGAAGAGCTTATAAAAAAGCCTCTCTGCGGCACATACAGAGAGGCTTTAGCAAGGAGAATCAACAATGGTAGTAACACAACCAGTGTTGATTCAAATATAACAACATTTTTATTTAGACAAAATAAAAATAAATAAAATTCTCAAAAGCTATCACCAGTCCGATTTTTTCCGAACCTCCAACACCCGGTTATTATCATCTTCGCCATGTCTGACAATCTTCAGAAATATCAACGATCATTCATCCAAGATAGCCGATAGAAAGACATTACTCTTTTTTTTAACATAGTATCTCCAGACCGACAGACAATCCCATGGACTTGGAAGCGTCATGCAAGCAGGCATCTCACTACACTAAAAATCGTCTTGCTTTTCAATAACCTGTCCGTAATGCATACTTTGTATATATAAGATATAACCATACAAGAAGAACATCTTCTTTACCAAATAATTATGCCGGAGTACAAAAGACAGCGTATCCAACGAACCAAGCATGCAAACAAGCATCAAGGTAACGGAAAGCCTCATATATCGAACACTACCCATAAGGAAAACAAACAGCTTTATCTCAGGGAGACATTTTACCGAAAAAGAACCCACACCAAGCATTATACGGACTGGGATTTACAACAGATAGAACTGCATTCCGATTTTTGGATCAGCCTCCTGACAGGTCCTCCCGATCGCAACATGACGATCAGCTACCATAAAAAACCATCCCTCATCGACTTCGGCTTTATTCTAAGCGGCTGCCTCAAACACAGGTTACACGGTAACGGCACAGAGCGCATCGAAGGAAGCAGCGGTCTTTCCGGTATCGGTTTTTTTCCGGACAGGAAAGGCATTGTAGAAATCTCGGGAAGCCAGCCGATACAAGTCATGCATATTCACATCTCGCCAAAACGGCTGTACGAAATGGTTTGTGACGATCTCGACGCCATGCCCCCAACGTTCCGGAATGTTCTAACCGAACATTCCGATGACTGTTATCTGTCGAAAGGCGTTATAGCTCCTTTGACTTGGTCTATCGCGCTGGACATTTTCAATGACGGATTTCAGGGACTGCCGAAAAAGCTTTTTCTGGAATGCAAGGCCCTGGAACTGCTCACCCTGCGGTTGGGTCACCTGATGACTGAAAATGAGAAATGCCATTCCAGGAACGGTCTGAGCCTTAACGAAAAAGAACGTATCCGGGCCGCAAGGGAATGGCTCATACGGGATCTATCAGCTCCCCCCTCCCTCCGTGATCTCGAAAACCGGTTCTGCCTGAACCGAAACAAACTGCAAGCCGGATTCCGCGATCTTTTTGGAAACAGCGTCTTCGGCCATCTGCGTGAGCACAAGATGCAAAAAGCTCTTTTTCTTTTGGGAAAAGCCGACATGAACGTCAGTCAGGTTGCCTGGTCAGTCGGTTATGAAAATGTCAGTCAGTTCACCAAAGCTTTTAAAAAGAGGTTCGGCATCCTCCCGAGACACCACCGGCAACTGTCCCTGAACAAATAACTCGAGGCTGTCTCAAAAGAACTGCTTCACGACTATCGATCACCATGCATACGTTTCCGATAGAGAGTCGTGCCGCACTTGATGCGGCATCCATACTGACTTTCTTTGGAAGATGAACCCCCGGGTCAACCCCGAGGATGACTACAGAAAGATTCATTGTAGGACTAATGAGACAACCTCTTCCTCATCCTTTTCTCCCTCCTCTCCTTCAGGAAAAAGCAAACAATCATTGCGCCCTTTCAGATTGACTTCTCGGCAACAATACCATTCCGGCACAGTCCTACGTATTACCGTATCAGCTGAACAAGAAAAAACAATCCTGCTCCTTCATTGCGAAAACTTTCAAAAACGGGTCCTAAAAGATGCTGCTTGCGAATTTCAGGCGAGCGGGAGCAAAAAACGGGCTTCCAGGAGCAAAGATTTGAGTCGAGACAGCTTATGATTAACAAGATTAATTAAAAATAAATACCATAAAACAGGCACGACTCAAAGCCGGTCAAGGCATTGAGTGCCACAAGCGTATGGAGGTAGTTCCCAATGAATGTTTTCTGCAGAAAAAACAATGATAAGGTTCTGAAAAGAACCCTCATGATTTGCCTCGTCATCACTATCGGTTTGTCGCCGTACCATGTATCTCGAGCAACAGACAATCCAGAAGCATCGATCCTGCACCAGCTTGGCCCAATCACGGTAACCGCTCAAAAGCAGTCACAGGATGTACAGGATATACCCAATAGCATCACCGTGCTGGACGATATAGCTATTGAAGATGCGCGCATCACCGATATGGAAAGTCTCTCTGATAACGTACCGAACCTTGAATTTTACAATTTCGGCAGCCGCCGGCACAGCCTGACCTTCATGCGGGGCATCAAAAGCCTTCACAATGCTGAACCTGCTATCGGTTACTACGTCGACGGGGTCAACTATTCCAAATCCTATATGTTTGATTTTCCACTCTTCGATGTGGAACGCATCGAAATCCTGCGCGGCCCCCAGGGAACCCTTTACGGGCGAAACACCATGGGTGGTGTCATCAATATTTATACAAGAAAGCCCGATAACGAAACAGCTGTATGCCTCGCCGGCTCGCTCGAAGACTATGATACTCGGGAAATAAAGGGATACCTGCGTACACCTCTTATCGCGAACACGTTATTCCTCGGTATAGCCGGACTCGTCTCGGCCAGTGACGGCTACATTGAAAACGATTACGGCACAGGCAAGGACGGACGGTATACGGATGGACAATCCGGCAGGCTGCAACTGCGATACCTGCCGAACACCAAATGGGATATCACGCTCGGTATTGACGGTCAGCAGCACGATGATGGCGTTTTTGTATTTCGCAGAACGGAAAGAAACGCTTTCGTCAAAAAAGGCATGTTCGCTGCGGACAGGAAGTACCATTACTCCCACGATTTCGAAGGAAGATCGGAAAACAGTTACTGGGGATCTTCACTGAACGTGACTCATGATATGGAATTCGGACGTCTTACCTCCATTACTGGATACCGTGATTACGACAATGACGAGATGATCGATACCGATTTCAGTCCGCTGGACATGACACGAATGAGATACGTCATGGGCGAAAAAACCTTTTCGCAAGAAGTACGGCTTGCTTCACCGAAGCAGGATCATTCATTACAATGGCTTACGGGACTATCCTATTTTCATGCCGACAGCGAAAACAAGGCAACCACCTGCTACCGCCCGGCAATGGCCCAAAACCCGGCCAATCCATTTCAGCCGGGTACAGGTTCACGGTTAAAAGCCACAAAAAGCAGCAACGAGGGGATGGCGGTATTCGGCCAGGCAACATATCCACTTCTTGAAAAGCTCGACCTTACCGTTGGACTCCGCTACGAATATGAACGTGCGGAAATGGACGCTACCCTCCTCGACACGCCGGAGGGAGGGATCACTACGACAACCATCGCACCAACACTGGATAACGACTTCAGTGCTCTGTCTCCCAAAACCAGCCTTGCGTGGCATTGTAACGATGAGCGCATGCTCTATGCCACCTTTGCCGGAGGTTATCGAAGTGGTGGATTCAATGTTTTTGGAGACAGGGGAACCTATGACGAAGAGCAGAGCTGGCTTTACGAAATCGGTGCTAAAACCAGGTTTTTTAACAGACGCCTTATCCTTAATCTCGCCGGATTCTATACCGATATAGAAGATGAACAGATCGCCCAGTTCGACGCCGACACGAATCAGCCGTATATAAGCAATGCCGGCGCTTCCCATCGGCTTGGTTTTGAAATCGAAGCACAAGCCGTTCTCTTGCCGGGGCTGGACATGAGCACTTCGTTCAGTTGGATCGAAGCCGAATACGACAGCTACAGCGATCCGGTTACCGGCTGTGATTATGAAGGAAACAACGTCTTCGGTGTACCCGACCATACGTTCCACGTAGCTTTGCAGTACCGAAGACCGCTTTGTGCACAATGGGATCTGTTCAGCCGCATAGAACTCTCCGGCGTGGGAACCCGCTATTTCGACGACGCCAACACCGTCAAAGATTCCTCCTATGAACTGCTCAACCTCAAACTCGGCATGGAAAGCGATCACCTGGACTTTTATGTATGGGCAAAAAACCTTCTGGACCGGCATTACGTGCTCTTCGAAAATGTAGCGAAGGGTATTGCCGAAGACGGCGAACCGCTTACTGCCGGAATATCGCTGAACTACCGCCTCTGAACGTTCCGAACCACTGTTCTGCTTAGAATGAAGTAACCCATTAACGTGACCATGAATTTTTTTTCCATGTCTCAACCGCTACGCCACCCAACAGCAGCCAAGGCAGGGCTCCTCATCTCCATGTATATGTGTCAGACACTGTCACTGGGCTATGTATTCGGCAGTCTGCCGGTCATAATGCGCCAGCAAAACATGTCGCTCAAAAGCATCGGCGCACTCTTTCTCCTGCATCTTCCCTGGGCCTTCAAATTCCTGTACGCATCCTGGATCGACCGTTTGTACATCCTCTCCATCGGCCGGCGACGGTCCTGGATAGTTCCCTTGCAGTGGTTGGCCGCAGTGATTCTTTTGTGTCTTTCTCAAACACCTCCCGAGACACATTTCAACATGATGTACCTGCTGGTTTTGCTGCTCCATATCGTTATGGCAACCAACGATATTGCCGTTGACGGCTACGCCACCGATATCCTGTATCCCCATGAACGAGCGTGGGGCAACACGATCCAGTCAGGCGCCCGTTTCGCCGGTATGATGCTCGGTGGCGGGCTCATGCTTTTTCTGCACACCTCGCTCGGCTGGCAGAATGTCTGCTTCATTCTATCCTGCACCGTGTTGTTATTGAGTCTCCCGGCCGTACTTCATCGGGAGCTACCGCCCGTAACTGAGGATGCAACTATCAGGAACGATGAAACCATGGGCACCTTTTCCTTTCTGAAAACCCCGTCGGTCCTGAGATTGCTGCCGATACTCATCCTTCCGACAGCTTTTGTTTTTAACAGTTTTCAAATGCGCATGCCCCTTTTTACCGATCTCGGCCTCGACTCACGGGTTCTGGGAGCCATCATGATGCAGTGGGCATACCCGGCAGGCCTTGCCGGAACCATTTTCAGCGGGTGGCTGCTCCAGAGGATCGGGGAAAAAAGTTTCCTGCGTCTCTTCAGCATCACTGCCCTGATGCTTACAGCATATACCCTGCTGTGCGCCGTCGAAAAGAAGATCGGGCTCGAACAAGCGGCAGTCATTCTTTCTCTGGATAATATCTTGACGGGCAGCATCCATGTCTGGGCTTACACTCAAATAATGAGCGTAAGCGCTGGAAAACAGGCAGGCACCGGTTTTGCCGCCCTCAGCAGCTTGTTCATAATTATTCCATTGACATTTTCTCCGGTGTTCGGCGCTGTCGGCGACCGATGGGGATTCGTCACGCTCTATACAACACTTGGTATCCTCATACTTGCCGGTACCGTTGTCACAGAACAGCTCCGGAGGCGTACAGACAAATCCGATCCTTCACATTCGCTTCTCATCCATCGCGAGCACCGTCACGGACGGCAATGATGACGAGAGTCTCGGAGGCAAACACAAACCCCGATCCCATGTATGACGTCTTCGAGACCAGATGAGCACGACATTGTTTCACCCCCGACTTTTTCAGGTCACCTCAATTGATTTGTTACTCGCCTTGAAACTTCGTTGGTCGGGGCTCGAAATCCTCATGTACTCGATGTGCGCCAGGCATCTGCACTCCGTCCGCCTCGTACTCAAGGCGCTCACGATAATTAATAGAATAGAAGAGCCCGTCAGAACCTGCCGTTCAAGGTGAAACCCATCGTTCTGGGATCACCGGGCTGAGCTACCCAGCCCAACACCGGAAATTCAAACGCTATCGCTTCGTACTCCTGCTCGAACAGGTTCTTCACCCAGAAATACACATCGAAATGTTCGAACTCGGCACGACACGTGCGTTGACCAACTCATAGGAGCCCTGCTTCTCACTGTTCGCATAATCCCAGTATATCTCCCCTACGCCGTGCAACTCGACACGACTGAAAAGCGTCAGGGACGGATTCAGTACATACCTGTATCGAGCTGCGAGCAGATAATCATGCTCGGGAACCATCAAAACCTTATTATCCTCATAGACCGTGCCGGCTGCCGGATCGCGATATTCGTCGAAAGCAGCGCCCGTATAACCTTAGTTGGCTATCAGCTCGAGCCCCTGGACCGGTTTCGCTGCCAGCTCTATCTCAAAGCCTTTGGAAGTTGACTTCGCAGCATTTTTGGTAATGGTCTGACCGGCACCTATAAGCTGTAAAACCTGCTGGTCTTCGTAATCGATGTAGAAAACAGCGGCTTTCCCTGTGCTTTGCATCTGTGGCATGCTCGACAATCGCTCAATTGAGGAGTTGGCAAACTTGCTCCCGAGAACATCTCGTTGCCTATGAACACTCCGGTAAAGGTGCCCAATCAATGCTCATACTTTCCGTTTTGCCCTCGTTCACTACTGTCCCAACGGTTGTGGTTTGCTGTGCGGGCGCAAGGCGCCCGCACAGCAAACCCATCAAACTAAGCTGACGATATTAAAAGTTGTAGCGAGTGCCGATCCCGAAGGTCCGTTTACACATTTTATCGTACAGACTCCACTATGGTTTAGCCGTATGTCTCCAAACATTATCTTTGGGTGTTCGCTCGACGCTTGGCCAGCGATCGAGTACGATAAAATCCTGCATAGTATTTATCTCCAAGGACTCTTGCAGATCAAGTATCTGTGTCTGCTCTCCTACTATCTGTAAAACTTCTTTTGGTTCTTCTATCAATTCCCAACCATTGTCATTCCATTGCCAACGTTTGGCTTTTATCTGCACTTGCTGTTTATCATCTACGTGTACTGCAATATCTGAGACCATAGGCATACCTAATAAACGCTCGGCAGTTTGTTGTCCCGCCAGTGCTGCCAACGCCTCAGGCAAAGGTTCGTTATTTTGAAGTCGATTTAGCAGTGCTTTGATTACAACAACAGTTTGTTCAGTACCTTGACTTGCTGCCCAATTCAGTGTACTTAGTGTTGTATAAAGCTTGACCCAGTCGGCTTCGCCAGCATCAGCTACCTGACCAACCGGTACTTCCCGCCTTTCACCCATTGCTTTGGAGAGGTCTTGCGCCTGCCAGTTTAGCTCAGCGATCCAGGCCTTCTTCCCATCACTGTGTCTAAGGCATTCCATACCGACCCAACCCGATACCCCGGAGAGCAACCACTGCGCACCCTTTTCGGTACGCAGATCAGTAGCCTGAAGCAGTAGATGCCGACTAAGAGCCGAAGCTATAGCCGCACGCCGACGTTTGCGTCCAGGACCTTCGCTGGCAAGATCCCAACCAAGGTTTTCGGGCAACCAGAGCAGCTCACCAAACTGTGCTATTTCCCCTAGTTCGCGCGGCGCCTGGACAACATAACGCACATCAGGCACCTGCCCCAGCAGATCGCCGACGTGTTGCGTCATGAGCTTCAGGTCTTCAAGGATATCTTCAGCGGCTTGCCGGTATTCGTGCCCATGCCAGGCCTGAATGCCATTTTGCGTCGTCTGTTCCGGTGCGTCAGGCAACCAGACCATGGCAAAATCCAACGGACCGTTCAGTGCGCCGGAGGTCTGTGTAGAAGCTCCACCACCCTCGATCTCTACACGCCAATGCCAGGATCCCGCCGGCGCGACGGCCTCGGCGGCTTGCATGGCATGGCGCGGCAGGTTGCCCTCCAGCTTAGGTAGACCAAACTGCGCTCTCTCGGCAGGTATATGCAGGCGGCAATCCGGATCGAGCCCCAATGTCGGTAAAACATCAGCGGCGCGTAGCCAGACACCTGAGGGGAGCAGCCAAGACTGCACATCATCCGCCGACCAATCCTGCAGCTTGGCCGTCAAGGTCAATTGCACATCGCATCCTTCAACCGGGCAGCCCTCCAGCGGCAAGATGAAATGATCATACGCCGTATCAGGGACTACGTTCTCATCTTCAACCATGGCAGAACTAATGCGAACACCATGCGGCAGACTGCCGTGTAAAAGATTATTGGCACTTTGGACATTATTTAATGTCCACTGCGCTTCCAGCGTTCGCATGGATGGATTGAGTTGAACATGGACTTCGCCACCATCCAGTGAATAGGCACCGCCTTTATTCCACCACTGCTTTTCCCAAGCAGCAGCTTTAGCTATCTCCTCTTTTAATGACTGATACTCACCGTGAACCACCAGTTTTTGATACAGCACTACACCAGGTAGTGTAATCAACAATAAACCGGCAATAGCCAAAGGAGCAACACTAGGGATACGAGAACGCGCAATACGCCAGCGCATTGCAAAACCAAAATCCACCCCACGAAGCCAGACAAGCCAAGCCAAAGCCACAATGACCAAAGCGATACCAAGCTTCAATAGATCGGTACTGATCACGCTGGCGAGCCAGGGGTGCCAACCACTGAGGGATGAAAACGACAAGGATACAGCTTTACCGATCTGGGCTGGTGGATAAGAGACCAGAAGCAGCTCCTGATTCATAAACGCGATGAAGGCAAGCATCATTGAGACCCCGTACGCGGCCCCCGGGTTGCGGATCAGGCTGTGGCTCAATACAGCCAGTGCTGCTATCTCCAGCAAAGCGGGTGTAAACACGAGCATTTGGAATGCCAGCGGCTCCCACCAGGCAATAGACATCCCGCCGATAGCCATGACAATCCATACCGTGAGTGTTGGAAACAAGCCGATAGCCATCGTCAATAAAAAAGCGTTCAAGATCCGTGCCAGCACACGCGTACCAAGCGGTGCGGGTGTAGCATCAAACATCTCTTCAAAGCCACTACGCTGATCACGGCGCATCGAGGCACCGACAAACCCCGCCACGGCAAGCAGGGTAAACAGATAGAAAAAGCCTCTGATCGATAGTAAATGCTCTACATACGGTACCATGGGTCCTTGACCGTTATACAGTACCTTCATAACTGAGCTAAACACTCCCATGAGTAATATTACTCCCAATGCCAATAGCTGACCCCTGTTTTGCAAAGAGAGCCGTAAATGCCAGAGTGCTTCGCTAAACAGTGCACGCAGCCACGACGGTTTGCCGTTGATAGTCACAGGTGCAGTTGTTTGTACGGCTGACAAGGCCTGTCTAGCAGTAGTATCACGAACCGTTTTTTTACTGTTGTCAAGGAGCAAGTCATCACGGTTTAAGCGGCGTAATACAAACAGTAACAGCCCCACTGGCAACACAAACCACAACAGGCGGTTCAGCAGATAGAGCGATGTCACATCCAGGAGGAAATCGTTCTTTTCATTCGGGGTCAAACCACTGATCTGGCGGTCAACCTCATTAAACATCGTTGGATCAAGCACAGATGCAAGGGTATCGCTGATATCACTTATGCGAAAGACGAGAAGACCAACCATCCAGATCAGCATCAGGAATGCGGCAACCACAAAAGGGCCTGCCGTCGAACGCGTCCACAGCGCACTACTGACAAACAAGGCACCTATACCCAGAACAGCTGGCAGCAGGAATAGCAGGAGAATTAATAGCACCGGCAATACTGGTGCATCACCGATAGCTGTTGGAGGAAACAGTCCCAGCCAGGCAGGTATTGGCATCAGAAAAAAGCTGAGCGGCACAACTGCACCAAGTAAGAACGCCACAACGGAAGCACCGAGATAGCGTGCAAACAGTAGCTTAGGTAAACTGATAGGCGAACTCAGCACATTTTCATCCAGACGTACATTGCGGTCGCGTACCACTACCTGAGCATAAATCCACGCCCAAACAAAAAACAGATATACGGACAAAAATGTGGCAAATTGATACATTATTGCCGCCGAATTACGCGTAGCACCAAAACCGCGCAGCATATTGCCATTGGTCAGTACGACTATGACATACAACGTAAAGACGACTGCAGCGATAGGGAGCAAAGGACCTCGTAAACCCGCACGAATTTCATGGCGAAATTCCGCCCAGTAAACAGCATGGTTCATACGTCAATCTCCTTTCCAGATGTTTTTAGCGCTATATGGTAGGCATCTTCAAGGCTGGGCTGATGGGCCACATAATCCCCTTGCGGTGCCTGATCACTTTGCATAATAACGCGCAGACCGTTTGGGTGTGCCAAAATACGCAGTGCATCACCGGGCGGTTCCTGATCTCTGGCAATGACACTAGACCACAGACGATCCTGCAAGGGCTCGATGAGCTCCTCCGGTGAGCCTGTAGCAACGATTTTTCCATCTGTCAAAATAGAAAGTCGACCACACAGGTTTTCCACATCCTCGACAATATGGGTTGAGAGCAGAACAACAGCTTCATGTGCAACATCCGCTAACACACGATGAAAGCGATTTCGCTCCGTTGGATCCAATCCTGCAGTGGGCTCATCGACGATCAACAAGCGTGGAGAACCGATCAATGCCAGAGCAATACCAAAACGGCGTAACATACCTCCGGAATACTCTGCCACTGCCCTTTGAGAAGCATCGCTTAGATTGACGCGTTCGAGTAAACACGCCACCTCATTTGCACGCTTTTTCCGATCAGTATAGCCTTTTAACCAGGCAAATCGCTCCATCAGGCTTCGCCCGGAAACACCGGGGTAGGCACCAATCTGCTGTGGCAGATAGCCAAGTTGACTGCGCAGCCGATCCGCTTCAGCCAACACATCAATGCCGTCAAGTGTAATGTTGCCGCTATCGGGTTGCTGTAATGTGGCAAGGGTTCTCATCAGGGTACTTTTGCCTGCGCCGTTTGGGCCGAGTAAGCCATAAAGCCCTGGCTGCACCTCAAGATCAACACCATCTAATGCACGCACACCGTTTGAATAGGTCTTGTTCAGACCGGTTACTTTTAAGCCTTCAGTCATGGGAGTTCTCGTTATCATAATTTTGTTCTTGTTTCCTGGAGTAAATACCTTTCATGTTTCGTTGTGGTGGTAAACCTGGTTCAGTCGTGCTGGTTAGTAAGATCAGAAGTTATAACAGGCCCCAATACCGAAAGCTCGCGGATCGCCGTAGGATACGACCGCCTTCATACTGGCCGTTTGGAATGATGTGATATATTCTTCATCGGTCAGGTTGTTACAGTAGGCGTAAATATCATACCCATTGAAGCGATAACCGACCTTGACATCAGCGGTGATGTAGCTATCCAGCTCGTCGAACTCATTGTTGGAACTGTCATAATAGGGAACCTCACCCTGACTCCTGACATCCCCACGGGCGTAAATCCCATTGGGGTGGTAGTAGGCGAGACCGATCCGCGCCGTATGCGATGGAGTTCCAGAGATCGATTCACCGTCGTAATTAACAGTACCGGTATCGTAGTCGTCGTATTCTGCCTCGATGATGCCGAGTGCTGCGGTCAATTCGATGGAATCGGTCAGAAAATAGGTCAACTCCAGCTCCGCGCCCAGAGAGTAAGCGCCGCCGGCGTTATCTGTCACCCACATATCAATCTCATTGTCGTATTTACTGATTTGGATACCATCGATATCCATATAAAAGACAGCGGCGGCAAGACGTGCACGGGCAAACTCCGCCTTGGCCCCAATTTCGTAGTTGATCGACTGCTCCGGTCCAAAGCTGATGTCTTCCTCTGAACCAGAGGAGGCATAAAAGTTGAAACCGCCGGGCATATAACCCTTCGCCACGGAAGCGTAAGTGATCCAGGTGTCATTCAATTTGTATGAGAGCGCAACCTTGGGCAAGAAGACGTCCCAGGTCTCATCGGGCTGGATGGAGTAGATGAGATCACTGCCGGCCCCGACCAGTCCATAGTAGGTATCCAGGTCCATTTCTTTGTCGATCCGCTGATAACGTGCCCCGAGAGTCAATTCAAAGCTGTCGAGAAAGGGAATCATTATCTGCCCGAACAAGGCCTGGGTCTCACTTTCAGTTTTGGATCGATAACTCATTTCGTAGTCATTTCCGGAGAAAGACATCTGTATTCCATCGGGGCCTTTCTTTATATCCTCGATATCAAAATATGCACCGGTAACCCAACGTACGCCCTCCGTATTATTGCTCGATAACCTCAGTTCCTCGGTCCAGGTTTCAGAGTCGGTTGCGCTAAAGCCGATAAGCCCGTCATAACTGGTATTTGCCTGGGCATCGCGATCGTTGATACCGTCAGTTTCAACATCTCTATGGGTGGTCGTTGAAGTCAGGGTCACCGAATCGAACTCATACTTCAGATGAAGACTCTGCGCCATCGCTTCGGTCTCTTCAACAAAGTCTTCATCGAAAGAACTGTGCTCGGCATCGTCCCGGTCGAACTCACTGGCTCTTGTTCCGCTAGGCAGACCGTAGCCTGTGATCCCATATATTTCGGAGTAATCGTTTGACAGGGTGAGCTTGGCGGTGAACCTGTCGGTCGGCGTATACAGCAGGTAGCTCCCCAGATTGTAGAGGCTGCTCTTGTTGAATTCATCGTCACCTGTGTAGTCGTTTGTGATCCAGCCGTCATCTTGCTGATAGCGACCGTTCAGCCCGAGATAGAGCTTGTCCTCAATAAGGGAGCCACTGACATTAAGAGAGCCCTCCATGTCGTTGTAGCTGCCGTATCCGGCGCCGATACTTCCATACCATTCGTTTTCCGGCTCTTTGGTAACCACCTTGATAACCCCGCCGATGGCATCCTTTCCGTAAAGCGTACCCTGAGGGCCACGCAGAACCTCGACCCGTTCGGCATTGACCAGCGAAGCGTCATAACCGTACTGATTGGTAGAGGGTACCCCGTCAATATAAATGACCACAGGGTTGTTGCTGGTTAACAACGAGGTGCTCAAGCCCCTGAAGTTCACTTGACCGGCATAGTTGGAAGTATAATTCATATTGGGGATCTCACTGATGATGCCGGCAACATCTTTGATCTCCTTTTCCTTAAGGACTTCATCGTCGATGACCGTGATACTTTGGGGAACGTCCTGAACATCCTCCTCGATTTTATTGGCGGTCACGATCATTTCTGGCATTTCCATCGTGTCACCTGACTCTTCCTCACTGCACCATGACATAGTCGGCACAAAGGAATAGACAGAGCCTATACAAAAGGCAAACACAATTATTTTTCCAAAACGCACTTTCTTTTCCTCCAGTTAATTTATGGGCATATCAACTACCCTGTTGTTTGAAAGATATTTGCACCTAAACTGAGCGTCCCGACTTGCCGGGATACAGCGGCATTCCCTGTGCCTTGCATCTGTAGTATGCTCGACAATCGCTCAATTCAGGAGTTAACAAACTTGCTTCCGAGAACATCTCGGTAGCCTATGAACACTCCGGTAAAGGCACCCAATCAATGCTCATACTTTCCGTCTTGCCCTCATCCACTACTCTCCCAACGGTTGTGGTTTGCTTTGCGGGTGCAAGGCGCCCGCAAAGCAAACCCGTCAAACTAAGCTGACGATATTAGAAGTTGTAGCGAGTGCCGATCCCGAATGTTCTCGGATCGTTGAACGACGCGACGGCAAGAGGACCACCAGCCCGATATCCAGTAATGTATCTTTCATCGGAAAGGTTTTTTCCATACGCATAGACTTCCCAGCGATCTTGCATGTAACCGATGCGTGCGTCAACCGTGGTATAGGCATCACGCCTAACAAAGCCCTCGTTACTGCTAAAGAACGCGGTCTCACCTGTCATATTCACATCAGCACGACCGTAAAAGCCATTGGGATGGTAGTAGGCCGCTCCGAGATTCAGGGTATATTCGGGAGTTTGTTGAATTCTCTCCCCATCATACTTAACTCCACCGCCTGCATCATAGTCATCGTATTCCGCCTCAACAAAACCGACTGATGCATCCAACTGAAACGCGTCGGTCAACCGGTAAGCCGCTTCGAGTTCAACTCCCATGGAATGGGCTTTCTCGGCATTGTCAGCAAAGAATTGAAAGCTTTCATTCGCTTTGAAAACATGGATGTCTTTGATATCCATGTAGAAAAAGGCTGCCCCGAGTGTCATCTTCCCGGTCTGCGCCTTGAGTCCAATCTCGTAGTTGGTGGATATCTGAGGCTCGAAAGCATTGTCATCGAGGTCGCCCTCGTCGGCATAGAAATTGAAACCACCCGGCATGTAGCCCTTGGAATAGCTGAAATAGGTGCTCCAGTTGTCGTTGAGCGTATAATTGAGAGCCACCCTTGGCAAAAACTCTGACCACTCTTTTCCTCCATCAATCGTATTATCGAGAACATAATCTTCGAAGAATTCCAGATCAATATCCTTTTTGATACACTGGTAACGTCCACCCAGGGTCACGTCCAATCGGCCTGTCACCGGATAGATAATCTGCCCGAAAATAGCGGCTGTTTCTTCATCGGTCTCGGACACCGAATTTCCTCTCTCGGCAAAGCCAAATACGCTTAAAAAAGGAAAATCCTGACCGTATGGGCCTCGTTTGAATTCACTCATGTCCAGGTATATCCCGGCAACATACCTCAATCCGTCGCTGATATTACTCTTAAGCGTAAGCTCCTGTGTCCAGGCTTCGCTTTCAGAATTGTCGAACTGATAAGCATCGACTGCAATCGGATCGTTGCCCCCTTCACCATCATAGATACCTTCCAGCTCCTGATACCTGCGAGTCGTCACTGAAGTGACCGTGAAATCCCCGAAATCGTATGCCAGTTGCAGGGCTTGTGAATTGACTTTCAGCTCCTCCCTGGTTTCAAATTCTGTGATCACATCTTCAGCATCGTCGGCGTTGAAGTCCGAAAAGGAACCTCCGATGATCCCGTAACCATTCTGTCCGTAGGCATCGATATAGTCTTTGGAATAGGTGAATTTGGCACTGAATTCTTCTGTTGGCTTAAAAAGCAGATAGGTACTCCAACGTCCATCTTCAAGCTTGTCGGCATCCTTTTCATTTCCGGGAAAACTATTGGTTTGCCAGCCATCATCCGCACGGTATTGCCCATTCAAACCGAAATAAAGCACATCATTCTTAAGCGCACCGTTCGTATTGAACTTGAACTCCCTGTGGTTAAAGCTACCATATTCGGCGCCGGCTTTGCCCGACCACTCGTTCGTGGGCTCCTTCGTCACGACGTTGATCACGCCCCCAATGGCATCTTTGCCGTAAAGCGTCCCCTGCGGGCCCCGTAGGACTTCAATGCGCTCGATATTGACAAGAGATATATCAAAACCATTTGAATTACTGTAAGGAAGCCCGTCAACATAAATAACAACCGGATTGTTGTTGGTAAAAACGGAGGTATTCAGACCACGAATATTGACCTGTACTCTGGCAGGGCTGCCATACGTTTCCAGATTCATGCCGGGAGTGTTCGTGATAATATCCCCAACACCCTTCATTCCCTTTTCTTCGATCAAGGTCTCATCAATCACTGTTATGCTCTGCGGCACATCCTTGATGTCCTCCTCCAGTTTATTGGCAGTTACGACTACTTCGGCTGATTGGAAGAGCGTCGTTTCGGCAATGGCAGGCAACGTTCTCAATGCGTTGAAAGCAAACGCCACTGCACATATCCTGATTATTGTGTAGGGTTTGGGTTTCATCACTACCGGCTTATTTATTTAGTTCAAGTATAGATTGCCAAAAAAAAGGACTAAAAATAACTTGCCCTATTCCCTGCCATGCGGGGCAATTGCATTTTTTTCACGCTCATCTTACCAGCATGCAAGGGGAACATGAGAGTCACAAAATCTGTTTAACCCTCGCAAATGGTTGTTATTATGTATGCTTGTATGGGACCGATGGCTGGCGCCCGGGCGACAATATCATAGGTGATCGGCGAACAGATTGCATTTTTACAATACTCCATAATGAAAATCACTATCGACTCGCAACTAACGGGAAGATCCGATTCTCATATGCACCATAGAGCACACACCCAGCATATCCGTCATGGCTCCCATGATTTTAAATTGCAGCGCAATCCCTTTTTTCATCCCCTTTGACATGGGGAATGAACGTATTACCCTGATCCTCTTATCCCACTTTTCGAGCGACGATACAGGCTTCAGTCCCCATCCGCCTTCCATGGACATCCCCATGCCGCCTTTTTTCAACACCTGCTTTTTCGCGATCTTCATTCCCATAGGCGAGAGTGCATCGAAGAAAAACTCACATTCGTTGAAATGATCTGCCGCTTTTTTGAAAAACGTTTTGATCTGTTCTTCATTGAAATACATGAACACTCCCCCGGCCAGGAACAGCAAACCGTCCCGAACCTCTATTTTTTCAAACCATTGTGTATCCAGGAATGAAGAAGCAATACTTTTGTGCCTGTCGCTGTCTTCATAGAAGTTCTTTCTTAGCTCGATCACATCCGGCAGGTCCAGTTCATAAAACATGATCGTTCCGTTTTCGATACGGCTGAAGGTGGTGTCCATCCCGCAGCCGATATTGACTATGGTCGCTTCGGGATGTTTTTTTATGAACTCGCGAGCCACTCTGTCTGTATGCAGACTTCGTGCGACCCAGCCATGCTGAGACATGGCCTGGGTTTTTTCGATATCCGAAAAATCGTAGTCAATTCGTTGAATAATCTCCACCGCACGTTCGTCGATCAACCGCGGGTTGCTCTTTTGTGTTTCATAGGCTCTGCCCCACAACGGCAGTAACAGGGTTTCCTGAACAGTGCCTTTGTTAATCGTGATCTTTTGGTTCATATCTGATTCTGTCATTTATATTGCACTTATGATATGATTTCCCCCCCATCTGTCGGGAGGAAGAGAAAACTGATAAAGAGCCGCATTTGTCGAAATCCTGGCCTGTCGGGAAATGCCGATCAATTCAGGTATAATTTCGCTCTGTTTCCCCACCCCGCTCCCGAATCGTAGAGACGCACTAAATATACAAAGTCTAAATATAAATAAAACCCATAACACATGATTTTTTCATGGTAAACTGCCGAAAGACAATCTTTCAACCAGTACACTAAGGCAACGTTCTTTAGAAGGAAAACAACGAGGGGACTATCTCAGGAGACCCGAAACAGCACGTTCGAAGAAAACGGAATCACCGGAATCGACACCGTTCATAAGAACGGCTCTATACATTTCACAACACAACCTCCTTACTGGTCCAAACCTGCAGGGACTTCATTCGCTTTACGTTCAAAGCTGGGTTCATGACGATGGAGAAAGTCGCTCATAACCATATCACGCGACTTGTCAAAGGCGATAGGTTATGGTAGCCTCTATCTCAAGGTTCAACACCCTCACCGTTCACTCATAGACTCATGAAAAACCTTGATGATCGGTTTGGTCAGATAGCTCAACACTGTTTTTTCACCGGTACGAATATCGATATTGGTCGTCATGCCTGGCAGGATTTCTATCTCCTTGCCACGGCGAAGTAACGCCTCGTCCTCATCGAGACCGATGTGTACACGATAATAGAGAAGTTCTCCCTGCGGAGCCATCTCGGCAATGGCATCCGGGCTTATATAAACTACCGATCCTTTCAGCATGCCATAGATCGAGTAGTCATAAGCATCGAGCTTGACACTTGCTGGCATGCCGACATGGACAAAACCGATATCGGCAGGCCGGAGTTTTCCTTCGACGATGAGCCGGCTTGTAGTGGGAAGAATCTCCATGACGACCTCACCCGGCCGTACCCGCGCCCCTTGTGTGGTGAGGTTGATTTTCTTGACCATCCCGTCGACAGGTGACCGGATATCGAGTTGCTCCACTGTAAAGGACCGTTCGGCAAGAATCTGTTGCTGAGCACGCAGGTCCTCCTCCATTTTAGTCATCTCTTTCTGGGCATCCTCGAAAAACTGGTTTTGCCGTTTTTGAAGCTGGCCGGTGATCTCGACTATCTGACGCTCCAGGCGCAATACCTCGATACGGCCAACATCTCCACTCTGCAAAAGGGGCTTGGTCATGGCAAGTTCTTTTTTTGCCAGAACAAGCAGTTCATTCAGAGTCCGTAAATCGGTTTCGAGCGCCTCCTTACGTCGAAAGTAGAGGTGCTCCTGGTTGGCAACAAATTCCGGGAAGTCGCCAAGCGTGGGAGGAAACCTCATGGGTGTACCGAGCACTTCGGCCCGAAGCCGCACCAGAGCAGCTTCAAGCGCAGCCACCTTGCCAAAACTGTCATTCTGCGCCACTTCGGCCTTTGTTCGTTCCATATGAGCGAGTGCCTGGCCTTTTTTGACCGACTGGCCTTCCTCGACAATCACCTCCTGAATGATCCCGTCAATGGCCGACTGGATCACCTGATTTCGTGTTTTGGCAATGACCATACCCCGAGCATGGGTAACCTCTTCCATCTTTGCGATGGAGGCCCACAGAAAAAAAACCACGGTTATCACTGTTGCAATTATCACCAGTTTACTGGCCCAATCCGTCTGATTCGGGCTGCCAAAGCGTTCTTGTCGACTCATGATGATCTAGTTGGGGCAGGTGGGCGAGATTGTGCGGCTCCGGGGGTGCGCAGACTGTTGAGCACCTTATCACGTGCTCCGTCAAGGGCAACGCCGCCTGGCCCCAGCACCACAATCCGGTCAACCAGGCGCAGCAGTGCCGGTTTATGTGTTATGAGCACCATGGAATCTTCATCACCGATCTGTTCAGCAAGCGCGTTCATGACTCGCTGCTCGAATCGGTCATCCATGGAAGAGGTCGGTTCATCCAAAAGCCAGATCCGTGGAGAGGAGAGCATGAGCCGTGTCAAGCCGATCAGCTGCCGCTGACCGTCCGAAACACCCGCACCACCTTCAGAGATCAGCAGATCGAGCCCTTTGGGATGCTGTGTTATCAGGTCACTCAGGCCTGTCTTCCGACAGGCCTCCATCACAGCCGAGTCCGTCAGGCGTTTCAGCCCGAACAGGAGGTTGTCGCGCAGTGAACCCCCAAAAAGATGAACCTGTTGGGGAAGATAGCCAGCATGTGCTGTCAGTACATGACGCGACACCTGGTGTAGATCGAGACCGTCAATGAGCACCGTACCCGATGTGGGCTTGTATAGGCCGGCAAGAATTTTTAGTAGAGTGCTTTTTCCCGATCCCACCATACCGAGTACGGCGACTTTCTCACCGGCTCTGAGGTGAAGCCTATCGATGGACAGCACCGGCTTGTCCTTTCCATAAGCGAAACGAACATTCTGAAGCACAAAATCTCCCTCGAGATTGTTAGGAGCCAAGGGGCGATCAACGCCATGGTTATCCTGTTCCAGAGCGAAAAACCGTTCAATGTTTTCATATGCGATTCTTGCATGCCCCCACTGGACGATAAGTCCCGGCAGCATTCCTATCGGTGCCAGCACCCTGCCCGACAAAATCGCACAGGCGATAATGCCGCCTGTCGTCAGGCTCGATGTCGAAGCAAGCCATGCACCTGTCGCAACCAGCAGAATATAACTTATCTGCTGCATAAACGCAGTCAAGTGCATCGATGCTTCACTGAAGCGTCGAGTCAGTGCTTCATCGTCGATAACCTTGCGATTCAGTTGGTCCCAGGTGCTGATGACCTGCCAGACGCCACCGCTCGACTTTATGGTTTCGGCCCCGTCGAGCGCGTCGACGAGCATCCCGAGCTTGCGGTTCGATATCCCTGCACTCTCTCTGGTATGGTCTTCGATCCGCCGGCGAAACAACAGGCCGACAAGGATCGACAGACAGAAAAAACAGAATGCAACCAGCGCAACCAGCGGTCCGGCGATCGCCATGATAACCAGCAGGAATACAACTCCGAACGGCAGGTCGATCAGCGTATACATCGTCGCCGTAGAGGCAAAGGTGCGAATCGCTTCATACCCCCTAACTTGAGCCGCCAGTGAACCCACGCTCGAGGGAAACTGGTCCATCCGAATCTGTAACAGCCGGTGAAAAATCCGGTGCGACAACTCCTGATCCATCCCGCGAACAAAACGCTCCATAATGAAGCTTCGCGACAGTCGGACCATCAGGTCCAGCGTCATGATCATCAGCACCCCTACCGTCAGCACTGTCAGCGTCTGCATGCCGCCCGTCGGAATCACCCGGTCATAAACCTGCAGGGAGTAGAACGAGACAAACAACGCGAATACATTGATCAGCACCGATGCAACTCCTGCTTTGACAAACACCGGAATCTTATCGCGAACAGACTGGCGGAATATGTCGAAAAAGCTCGGCACCTTGAACGCCTCGTCATGCTGGTGGCGTAAGGAGACAAAACTGGAACCCGGAGGGATCACCGATACCTGCAGTACCCCGTTCGGGCCCTCGAGCATCCAGCCTCCCCGTTCGGTCCGTCCGTAAATGATTCCGCTGTCAATACCCGGTATCGCACAGACCATCGGCAGCATGTTGGACACCGGTTCGTCAGTATGCTCCCTGTCGGCCATCCCCAGCAGGGTCAAGAGGGTGTCGAGCGCCTCTCCTGGAGGGACTGGCGAGTTGGCAGAAGCACGATCATCGAGATGATGCTGTAGCGCTTCCAACCGTACCGACGGCACCCCCATCGTTCTACCTTCAAGGGCACAGCAACGCTCCGCAAGCCAGTCGATATTCATTTGGGAAGTAAACGATGCATGATGGGACATAATAAAAAGTCTTTGTACAACTAAAATACAACCTGTCAGCTCTCATCTGTATCGACATCCTCTACCGGTAAATCAGCAGGAGCTGACGCCCGATCATTGATCAGGCAGCCAAGCAGCTCCGGATCTGCCGAATACAGGCGTAGCCGATACAGGGAGCCCCAGTACGATGCCAGAAGATCACCGGTTGCAACTTCGTTCTGAATCAGTTCACGTGCCGAGTTGAGCAGATCGAGCCAACTGACTTTGCCGGCGACAAACAATCGCGTGTACGAATCGAGTACCGCTTGCGAATAACGCGTCTTGTCTCGGCTCAATGTATAGCGCGCCAGTGCTACTTGGCAAGACTCGTGCTCTTCATGGAGCACAGCTTCAAGATCGCGTCGCACGCTCTCCTCATTCTGCCGTGCTTTTTCAATGCCGGATCGCGCCGAACGGATCGCGCCAAGAGCCGCAAAACCACCGCCGAACTCGTATTCCATCGTCATATAGACAGCATTCTCGACATCCGTTCCCGAGAAATCACTCTGGTGTTCCGCCTTCAGCACTACCGTTGGTAACAGGTTGGCGAGCTCCTTCGAGCGCTGATGGCGGGCAACATCGATCGTTGCCGATGCACGCGCCAACATTGGGTTGCGATGCATCGCATGGTCACGAAGTGTATCGAGAGTCGGTGGGGCCACCATTCCCTGATCGTCGGCAAAAGAAAGGTCTTTCCCGGAGAGTCGCTGACCGACAAGGAGCGAAAGATGGTCCAGTTCAGTATGCAAACCGGCTCTGGCCATCGACAGGTCGCTACGCTCCTGCAGCAGACGAGACGCCACCAACGAAACCTCCATCGATGACGATATCCCCGAAGCCTTCCGGCGTTCCATCATCGACGCATAGCGCTCCAATAACGACACTCCTTTGGTATGCGCTTCGATTCGTACGCGGTGGCAAAGGATGGCTTGATAGCGGTTGACCACATCGAGAGCTGTTGATAGCTGCGTCTCGCTTATCGACAACTTGCTTGACCATGCGATCGAGCGTGCCGCCCGTAATCCGCTGGAGAGCTTACCACCGCTCCAAAGAGGCTGGCGAACCCCGAAAACACCAACTCGATCACCATCGCGAGCGTCATACCGCATATCAACATAGGGCACCGGCAAGTACTCCGCCCATGCCGCATCTGCTCTCGATTCAGCGGCCCGGTAGCCTGCAAGGCTTCCCAGAACCCGGGGGTTCGTCGTGATCGATGCGCCGATCAGCCTATCCAGCGTCCACGACTCGGTGATATCTGACAACAATGCCGCGCTCTCATCCGGAACAACGGCATCAAGCACAGCAAAGTCTCTTTCCGGGCTCCTGCCAGTACTCGTGAAAGCACAACCATACAACAGCAAAGGCAGCAGCAGCAGTAAAGGAGACCAAAAACAGTGATAGACAGCATGAACCGCTCGAGCACAAAAAAGCGGCAAACTCACGATGGCTTCGTTCATCGACGCACCACCGCTCGGCAGAATGAATACATATGGAAAAAATAAAGAAAACAAACGCTTAGCCATGAATACTGCTTATATATGCTGCGCTATAGGTAATACTGTTGTTTGGTTTACGATACCACGATGATGAGCCGGGATATGCACCGTATCCCGACTCACCTCGCCTCTTCAGATGACCATGTTTCCGTTGGCGAGCATTGCAGCCAGAAATGCGTCCGGATCTCCCGATGCCGCACTGTAACTCAATCCCTGCATCGTAATCGTAACATCCGTGCCTGATCCATCGCCATTGGCGTCTATATTCAGCATGAGCGTGTCTCCACCACCATTGGACATCGTCACGAAATTCCCGATCGTAGCCGAACTCGCTCCGTCCAGCAGATAGTGCAGATCCAGCACGTCTCCGCCCGTTCCGTTGCTGAAATCGGTGATCGTGTCGTTGCCTGCGTTGGTGAAGTGGTAGCGGAACGTATCGACCCCTGCATTACCGGTAAGAGTATCGTCGCCCGCACCGCCGACCAGCAGATCATTAGACCCAGTGCCTGTGAGAGAGTCATTACCGCCAAGACCGTGGACGACTGATCCCGACAGCGTATCGTCCAGACTGTTGTCACCGACCGTCACCCCTGCATCGAGAGTACCGCCGACGTTCCAGCCCATATCGGTGAGGTACTGATGCGATGTCGCATCGGTATACATAACTCCTGAGGCGTCAAGAGTCACCCCGGCTTGGAGGCCGGTTTCCCCCGCTGAACCATTGACGTCGGACCAGCCGGCAAGCAGAAGATCGTAATTGGAGGCCGACATGCCGCTATTATCGAGCATGCCTGTGGCATTAGTCAGCGCACTGACATCCCAACCGCCTATATCCTGGTTGAACGATACAGCGTTTCTGAACATATGACTCATATCCGTCACACTGCTCGTGTCCCAACCACCGATATCCTGATTGAACGATGCAGCACTACCAAACATATTACTCATGCTCGTCACGCTGCTCGTGTCCCAACCGCCGATATCCTGATTGAACGCTGCGGCACCGCTGAACATGGATGACATATTCGTCACGCTGCCCGTGTCCCAGCTACCGATATCCTGGTTGAACACTGCAGCACTGCCGAACATATACGACATATTGATCACGCTGCCCGTGTCCCAGCTACCGATGTCCTGATTGAACGATTCGGCATAGTAGAACATACCGAACATGTTCGTCACGCTGCTCGTATCCCAACCGCCGATATCCTGGTCGAACGCTTCGGCACGCGTGAACATGGACGACATGTTCGTCACACTACTCGTATTCCAACCACCGATGTCCTGGTTGAACGCTGTTGCGTCAAAAAACATACCATTCATGGTCGTTACACTGCTCGTATCCCAACCGCCAATATCCTGATTGAATGCTGTTGCACTCCTGAACATCGACGATAAATTCGTCACACCACTCGTATTCCAACCGCCGATGTCCTGATTGAACGCTGTTGCATCAAAAAACATATAACTCATAGCCGATACACTGCTCGTATCCCAACCGCCGATATCCTGGTCGAACGCTGCAGCACCATAGAACATACCATTCATGGTCGTCACACTACTCATATCCCAACCGCCGATATCCTGGTTGAACGTACTGTTTCCCCTGAATGTATTGGATGCACTGATTACATGCGAGGTGTCCATGCCTGTAATGTCGTTGGCATTGTATGACGGATCCACGAACAGATTATTCAGTGTCGTTCCATTTTTTACGGCTGGATTCGTGTTCCCCGCATCGTCAGTAAATGTTCCCGTATTCACATCGACCGCGATATTGGTGAAAGGCGTCGCCACACCCGCCATGGGTGTTACCGCCAGTGTATACGTAAACGCGTCCACCTGTATTAACGGGCCGGCTGCAGCTCCGTTCGTAATCGTGATATCGGACAGCTCAAAACCCACAGGTTCTTCGCTGAATGTGAACGTAATCGTTCCCGTACCGCCGTCTCCGGTTATCGTCACCGTTGGCGCAGTCGTATCGATTTCGATCGTAAGCGGATCACTTGCGGGTCCCTCGTTGCCCGCTTCGTCGGTCAGCGTGTAGGTGAAATCGTACGTACCGTCGCCCAGCGGTGTATCGGGCGTCAGCGTACCCGTGACGGGATCGTACGTCGCCGGGACTTCCACTCCATCCACATACAGCGTCGGATTGTCGCTCAGGCCCGGACCGATGTTGATACCCGGCGTCGTGTCGTCGGTCACAGGCGCAGTACTCGTCTCGCTCTGCACCGGGCCGACATTATCGGCGTAATCGGCCGGTGACTCCGGCTTTGACGACGACCCCGAATCATCATCACCGTCCACGGCAAGCGCAATACCACCGGCGCCTAATACACCTCCAAGCAAAAGCAGACCCGAAGGGTCATCATCCTCTTCCACGGTATACCAACCGTTTTCCAAAGAAACTTCCCCCGTGACGGTAGCATCCAGCGCGATATCAAGTACAACCCTGCCCTGGTACTCCACAACCAAACGGCCATCACGAATTTCGATGTGTGCATTCGATGGAGTCAAGCGCGTACCATCGACGATGATGATGAAGCCCTGACCCGAAAGTTCTGCGAAATTGTCAGCGAAGGTTTCGGCACTGATCTGCCCGGACTGTGTTCCTTCGGATTGCTGACACTGGACTTTGACGTCAGGCGACTGATGAAGAATCTTAGCCATGATGTGTAAAGATTAATGGTTAAACAAACCCACCATAATATTTCATTATAGAATTTTTAAGGTTTTTTCCGAAAAAAAAATCTGCGTTAAACAATTATATAATAATCAGTTGCCTGGAAACATCACGCATGGATTCACTAACAATTGTTATTAAACTGTGATTCCTGTGATTCGACCTCTAGAATACTTCGTCATTATTCTAGCCGTTATTACCGCAAAAACCCTCCCCATAAAAACCCCCTGCCATCGATCCATGACACGTCACTAAAGGTCAGGGCTTCTGAGAAGAGATCTCAAGCTGCACTATTCCGGAAGCAAGCCTGTTTGTCAACCACTGAAAAGCCAGAAGATAGGAATAGGGACGCATTCGCTCGGGAAAAGGATCGGCATAAGTCATTTGCCGCTTGATCCGTACATGAGGGTGAATATCGTTAAACCATGTATAGTCTCCATAGTTCAGTGCCCACGGCATGAGCGGAACAGTGTATGTTGTGGTCACCTTCATCCCCTTGAGGCTTTTCCTGGAAAGCCAGACAGGAATGACGTCGAACATAATCTGACTTTCCCCAAAGTGTTCGGCAAGGCGATACAACAGATCCCTGACTTCACCTTCTTCAAAGTACATCAGTAGACCCGCCATGACGATGAACACTTCCGATCCTTGTGGCATCTTTTTCATCCATAGATCATCGAGCGCCGAACAGGGTATTGTCTCCATCCTCTCTTCCGCAGGCAGAAACCGTTTGCGCACCTCGATACTTTCGGGAAGGTCTACGGAAATCCATCGCAGCTTGCCGTTATCGACACGCCAGAACTGGGTATCCAATCCTTCACCAAGGGAAACAACCGTTCCTGCAGGCTTCTTCTGGAGCCAGAGCTTCAATGCATCATCGATAACACGAGCCCGAATTGCATGACCTGCATTTGGCTTGCCGAAGCTCCCCTCGAAATCATAGTCGATACGCTCGACCAGATCGGCGGACATGGGATCGTCGATCAGACGATCCTTCCGTTTCTGTTCGGCAGCCCGGTTCCAGAGCGGCCATAGCAGGGTTTCGGGCACCCCGTTCAGACTCACGCTTTCTTTTCCTGTCCGTACGTTTGTCTCCATAGCTATACTCCATCTTATTTTTCAACGGTCTCAAACATCATCTTCATTTTCTCGTCGAGTGTAACTTCGCTCTTCAGATACTCGTAAAAATCCTTGAATACGAGCGGCTTGCCTTCCTGCATTGCAAACCACTCCCGAACGAAGTGGAGCATCCTCATGTGCCCGATAGTTTCCGACACGTGATAAAGAGCGATAGCTCCTTTGTTTTCTTCCAGATAGCCTATACCATCGGCATAGAGAAGCGGCGGCTCCGTGTTCGGCTCCGCCCCCCTGTCCTTGCCGTACTTGCGCCTCTTTTTATCGAGAATAACAGCAACGTGTTCCTCGTCATCCCTCTGTTCGAGAAAACCGAGCGCCAGGGCTTCGGGGAGCGCTGTCCAGAGCATTTCAGCCCCCTGAACATCTGCCAAGAGACCGTTTTCCAGCACCCACTGGCGGAATAGTTCCCTCGCGACGGAAGTACGGATGAAACTGACGACATCGGCGTTGTTTCGGTCTCCGTACCACCCCTCTTTCTCCGAGATGGCAATTGTATTGGCAAAAGCGTAAAAAGGATCCTGATAGAACGGAACCTCCGCTACACGTAGCTCTGAATAAGGATAGGCACCAAGATAGCTTTCCAGATAGCTCATTCCTTCTTCGAGAGCCTCGCGATAGAGATCGAGATTGTAGTCATGGCCCTCCTTGTAGAGCAGCGTGACCTCCGTATCACCGACCGTCAGAGCCTCTTCGGCATAGTCGGCCGAACCGATGTACCAGTGAAGCGGCGAGGGTTTTTCAAGCTTGTAACGGAAATAGTTGCGGCCGTTCTCCTCCCATCGCTTCACCAGTGCACCCGGAGCGAATGCCGTTTGGTTTTTCGGCGTGCTGACTGTTATCGTCCCGTTCACCCGATCAGCATCCGTCGCCAGATAATGTTCAATGAGCGAAACTGGATCGTCGACGGATTCCATACGTGAATCGAGCATGTCGAGCCCATTGGCCTTGCGCTCGTTATTTTCCTGAAGCTCTTTGCCCGAATCGTACCCGATCACCGGCAAAGGACGCTCCATGAACAGGCCGTTGTAAGCAAGATCCGGGCGCGGCTCTCCCTGGGTTAATCCGGGGTAGGACCTTTCGAAATCGATAACGAGCGTACGAACGTCACCGGGCGCCATCACCTCGTGAAAAGCATAGACCTCCATGCCGAGCACCTTGTCGGCTTCCAGCCTTTCGAGCTCCCTGCCGTTCATCCTCAACGAGCTGATTTTCGTGAAATAATCGGTATTGACATAGAGCTTTTCGACCGGTTCGTTAGAAGGGTTGTCGAGCGTAAGCTCGGCCCTGTATTTCGCCGCCTGTTCGTAAGGATAGAGGTCAAGCCAGAGATCCACGGCCGTTATACGGGGAGAAGCGAAGAATTGCACCTCCCCAAACCGTTTTTCATACTCGGCGGCTTCGTTATCTTCCTGGCTGCTGGATACATAGTTGCGTGTCGTATTGACCTCGGCAATGAGAAACGACTGGAGAAAAAAGAACACTGCAAGACTTGTGAGAGAGATCACGACTCCGCCCCAGCCGAGCTCACCATGAAGCGAAAACACCCTTTTGAGCACTCCTTTCTCCGAACCCCGGTTCCAGAAACGAATACCTGCCAGAAGAAATGATATGGCAAGTGAAAGCCAGAGAAGGAAATACCAGAAAGAAGCCTTCAAAAAGATTCCGTAACGATTCAACTCCGAAAAATCGTCAAATCCCGGCACCAGCGCATAACCGTAACGAATCTGTTCGATAATGCCGGTATCGAATGAAATCGCGATGAAGATGAAGTATCCGACGCATACGACGTGTGTCAGAAAGCGGTTACCCGTCAATCCGGAGACAAAAAATACCAGCCCGATGTACAGCACATACGTCAGCCAGCCGAACCTGAATCCCAGAAGATCGTTGACGTAGACTTGCCAGTCGATTGCGAAAAAGCCCTGACCGACCTGTGCGACGACCCCGGAAGCAAACATCGTCAGCGAAATAATCAAGGCGACACCACACATGGCGACAAATCTCGAAAGAAGCGTTACCCATGAGGGCATCGGCAGAGCGTCGGCAACCTGCCACAATCCTGTTGTCCTGTCCTTGAAGAAAAGCTCGCCCGACCAGATCATGAGCAGAATGATCATCAGAAAACCGGTATGTATGCGGGTCGTAGTCATACCGGACGTCAACGGTACCTGGGCACCCACATAATAGACCGGATTCCATAGAACCATGTAAAGGAAAAACATGACGGCAATCACCATGAGCACAACCTTGAACGACACAGGACGCACGACATTGAGAAACTCGACCAGCGTGAAACGTCCCAGCTTCCGGAAATACTCCCCGATGGAAAAGACTCTTTTTACATGTGGCACCGCAACATGGGTAAACGATGCGTCATGCGAGGCAACGACATTCTCCTGCAGCGTTTTCCGGGCCGAGCCGAATGCAGCCTGGATAAAGTTGCGGAAGCTGAACCGGAAATAGCTGTACGTAAGCGCAAGAAGTCCTATACCCAGCCACAGCAGACGGTTGAGAAGCAGTCGCTCATCAATGAGAAGAAAACCACTGTTCTTCTCTGCCACCGACATACCGTCGACAATTTCCTTGGTATAGACAAAACCGAAAGGATCGAAAATCATGATCGCGGTGATGTAGGGCGAGTTGCCGCTTACCGCCTCGGCGACAAGAAAGACCAGCACGAGCAAGAAAATTCCGATGTAGGAGGCCGCCATGTTACGGAACCGGACGATGCAGAAGAAACTGACCGCCGTCAGCAGGAAAATATTGAGCACTCCGAAAAGCACGTAACCGTGCAAGAGCTGAAGCCAGGGTACCGGCCCGAACTTGTCGGCCGGTCCGATACCGAGATACGGCATGATGATCATGCCCACAACATAAGCGGCAACCAGCAGGAGGTTAATTGCGTAAGCCGCGAAAAACCTGCCCAGGAAAAATCGTTTCTCACCTATCGGAAACGTATAGAGAAACAGCGCCGTCCGCTCTTCGATATCACGATAGAGCGACATGCCGGTTATCATGGCGATGATGATCATGAGAATCATTCCGCCACCCGACAGACAGACGTAGAAGATTCCGGCCCCGTTGATCATGGCCTGATCGTGCACATAGAAATCGTACACCGCAAGAGCGTACCAGACACCCTGAAAACACATCATCAGAAGAATGAGCCAGGTCAGCGGACTCGCGAAGCGAGTACGAAGCTCGAAAGGAAATATTTTACTTACCATGTCTGCTACTCCTGTTACGCTGTTGCGGCCATAGCGGCTTTTTGAGGCTTTTCGTTGCGCGAAAGAATCTGGAAGTACACGTCCTCCAACGACGGCGCTTTCGACTCGAATCCGTCTCCGGGACACCCTTCCGCATCGACCGTTACCTGCAACTTGCCGAGATGGAAATGACTTGCGATAACCGTATACTTCCTGTCGTACTTCTCCAGATCTCTTTTGGCGATCTCTTTTATCCACAACCTGTCTTTCAGATGACGCTCCATTTCCGACGGCGCGCCTTCGAGCAGCACCCGGCCGTTACCCATGATCGCCATGTCACTGCAGAGCGTGCTGACGTCTTCGACGATATGGGTCGAAAGAATCACGACCGTGTTTTCACCGAGTTCCGACAGCAAATTGTAGAAACGGTTACGCTCACGCGGATCGAGACCGGCTGTCGGTTCGTCGACGATGATGAGGCGGGGTTCGCCAAGAAGAGCCTGCGCTATGCCGAATCGCTGTTTCATGCCCCCGGAATATCCACCGAGCTTTTTTTTACGGTCCTCCCACAGATTCACTTTCTTCAAGAGCGCATCGACCTGCGCTTTCCGTTCAGACGCCTTGGCGATGCCTTTCAGATCGGCAAGATGCAGCAGAAACTCCTCGGCCGTCAGGGAAGGATAGACGCCGAACTCCTGCGGCAGATAACCCAGCACTTTCCTCAAAGACACAGGATCGCGGGCGACGTCGATACCGTCGAACACGACCGAACCTTCGTCGGCGTCCTGCAGGGTTGCGATCGTTCGCATCAAGGTGGACTTACCCGCGCCGTTTTCGCCAAGAAGACCGAACATACCCTTACCGATCACGAGACTTACGTTTTGCATCGCCTTGACACCGTTCGGATAGGTTTTCGAAAGATTTTTTATCTCCAGTTTCATCGTTTCACTGTTTGTAATTCATAAAAAAACCGTTCTCCCCGCCGCACACAGGCGGATCTTACCAGGTAGCTTCCACGCCTATACCCAGACGGCGAGGCGTACTGACGCTCCCAGCCCGTCCGGGCATACCGATGTAACCTGCTATATTCGTCATATTCAGTTCATAAAAATCGTCGAGCAGATTGGTGCCCCAGACATAAACGGACCAGTTATCTTTACGGTATCCGGCCTTCGCATCGAGAACGTGTCTTTTGGAAAGCCTGGTGACTTCCTCGTCATTGAGCACGCTATAGCTCTCGTCAACCCACCTGAACGTGCCTCCGGCGAAAAACCCGCTGCTGTGATTGTAGTTCGCTCCGACGGCAACGGTCCACTCCGGAGAGTTCGGCAGAGACCTGCCGGCGAGGTCTTCACCGTAAAGCTCGAATTCCTTGAATTCGGAACTGGTATGACCGAGGGCGAGAAAGGTTTCGAGGGCATCGGTCACTGTGGCTCTCGCTTCAACTTCGAATCCCTTGATCTCGGTCTTACCGGCATTGGAGATCAGTTCGTCGAAACCGGGGAAACCGCCCGCCGGAAGATAGGGCACCTGCATATCCTGCCAGTCGATGAAAAAGATATTGCCGTTGAGCGTCAGCCGGTCATTCAGAAGAACGGAACGGAAAAACAGCTCATAGGTGTTGGCGATCTCTTCTTCGTATTCCTCGACATTCTGTAAAATCGACGCCACGGAAATGCCGCCCGACCGGTATCCCTTGGCGTATTTCAAACCCGCGCTGACGTCATCGGTAAAACTATACGTAAGACTTGCCGAAGGAAGAAGCTGATCGTAATCGGCTTCGACGTCCACAGAACCCTCCCTTTCCTCATAAGGGGCAAACGGATCCGTAGAGAACGGCGGAGGGCCATAATAGTAGAAACTGCTGTTGTTTTTCCGGTTTTCGGTGTTGTACCGCAAACCTGCATTCAGCGTGAGGTTATCCAAAATGTCGTAGTCGGCATTTGCATAGAGCGCCGCGACGGTCACTTCCTCACCAAGATCAAATATCGATGTAAACAAACCGTCGGCACCATAGATTGTTCGAACATCTGCTTTCGAGTAATACCCGCCCAGGAGACCCCGAAACCTGTCCCCCTCATAATGCAGCCGCAGATCCTGACTGAATTGACTTTCATCAAAATCGCCGTTGACCCAGAGCAGATCGAGCGCCATTTGATCGCCATCATATGTATAATCGGCGATGTTGAGATCGGAATAGCCTGTGACGGCCGCAATCCTCCAGTTATCGTCGAGACGGAAATCGGATTCAAGCGCGGTAAACCATGACTCCTGTGGAACATATCCTGGCCAGGTCTCCTCATTCAATCTATCTTCAAGATCGTACATGCCGAATTCCGTCGCCCTGGGCTGGGAGTTTGTTTCCGAATCGAAATAGATGCCTGTCAGGTTGAAGGAAATATCCTCGTTGCCCGACGGCTGATAGAGCAGTTGCAGGCGGGCTGTTTTTTCATCAATCGGTGCGATGTCGTCCGCGCCGGTTATCGGATTGACGATGCCTCCATCGCTGTTACGTGTCTCGAGGGCGATCCTTGCCGCGAGCACATCCTCTTCGATGGGGACATTCTGATAGAGCGAGAGGTTCCAGGTATCGAGCTCGCCATACTCGGCACGGAATCCACCGTCAAAAGTAAAATCGGGACGGTTGTAGTTGAAAAAGACCGCACCGGCCAGGGAATTCTTTCCCTGCAGGGTGGACTGCGGTCCCCGGAGCACCTCGACAGAGCGGACATCCCAGGTAGACGGCTTTATGTACTGGCTCATCAATCCGCCCAACGCCACCTGATTGAGATACACCGCAGCAAGCTGATTCGTCGCATCGAATGATGCAAATATACTGCCCTGATTGATACCACGAATACTGAACAAACCGCCCATAGCCGCCATTCCTTCGCTGTTCACGTTGGCAACCCTGTTGAGCACATCGTCGATGGTCGCTATAGGCTCGTCCTTCATTCTGCTCTCATCGACAACCGCGGCACTTGTCGGTAGATCCTGAATATCACGCCCCACCTTGTCGCCGACCACCTCGATGCCTTTCATAAGGTGCTGCGGTATAATTTCAGGTGTTTCAGCCACCGTACTGGTCAGAGAATCGGCCTCTGCTGCAGAGTCCGTCATTTCGTTTTCCGCCCGAACCAACCCGGTAAGCGCAACCTGCGCGATCAGGCAACACGCAAGCCCTTTTTTTACTACAGTTACAAACATCTTTAATACTTCTTTTATGGGCACCTCTATTAATTTGCTGCGCATCATGATTACTTCGTTGATCAGTGCTCAAAATCCTCATCCCGACCTGTCGGGACTCCGGTTTCGAAGTTTATCCCGATTCAATCGGGACACCGTTCGCCTCGTGCTCGAGGCACTCGCGACAATTTATAGCGGCTTCCTTATGCTTTAGGTTACTGCTTGATTAACGAGAAACTTCATATTCACGAGCGTGTCCGGGTCACAACACGCATACCAGATAGCGCGCCGGCCCTCTCTTATCACGTTTTCTTTCTTGCAATATCCATCTCCATCGGCATCATCGGCGTCTCAACAGTCATGCTGTCAACCGACGCAAAGCCTGCCCGGTGTATGGCACCGGCAATTTCACCCTTATGGAATACCTGGTTGAAACCCGTAAGCGCATAACTCAAATTTTCCAGAACATAGAAATCAGGCTTCGTCCCTTCATCCGTAAGCCCTTCGGCAAGACTGACGAATACTCCGCCCGGCACGAGAGCATCATGAATCTTCATCATCAGCCGATCCAGATCCGAACGGGCGAAATTCAGAGTTGAGCTCGCCCAGATCAGATCGTATCCTTCACCGATGGAATCGGTCAGGTAATCGCCGCTTTTAACAGAAATTCTATCACGCAAACCATATTCGGCTATGAACTCCTCAGCCACGCGAAGTACTCCCGGCCGATCGAACACAACTCCTTTCATGGACTCACTTTCAGAGACGATCCCGATACAGTATAAACCGGGGCCGCCCCCGAGATCGAGCATGTTGTCAAAGGATGAAAATCCCTCGATACCGGAAACGATTCCCGCAATACCCTGCATCATGCCCCCCTTATGATAATTGCCAACGGTACGAGCATAGTCGACCCAGATCTCTTCATTACCGAAACCGGAATGATCGACAAAGGGCCCGTCCTTAATAAGCCGGGTCATATCGGAGACCACGTCGGCTGACATGCGATGCATCAAAAGCAGTATCTTGCCGATATAACTCGGGCTTTCACTGTTGAGCAACTCGTCTGCCCGCTGCGTATTGCAGTACCGTCCATTCTTCTTCTCCAGCAACCCTACCGAAGTCAGACTGTCGAGCAATACCGCTGTATTTGACGGATGACTTCGCAACGTTGCGGCAATCACTTCACCAGGCTGAGGAAACGAAAGATGATCGAAAACACGTAATTCAAGTCCGGTCAACAGCGCCTGAGCTTGCATCCGGCCTGTGAAAAGCTTGTAGACATAACGGTGCATATCTATCGAATCATTTGACTTTTTTTTCATACCTCCTCTCATCCATTACTATTGATGAATTACTGCTATTGAAGAGCATAGCGCTTGCCTACTCCAGATCATTTACTACAAGTCAATAATTTTCAATCATGCGCATGACCAATTTTCGACAAGAATATAATGTATTTATATATAATTAGACTAATTATAATTAAATAAATTAAAGCCACCGGAATCATCCTCTCCCTCCTGCTTGCATTCAGAAAAACCAATCCTGGCAAAACAATCAGTCAAAACACAACAATTGCAGTCCCTGTATCGCCCAGGACTGCAACATGTCCATATCCGATTTTCTTTAATCCCCGGCTGACAGAAGACACAGAATCCTGCCTTTCGAGGAATACATAAACTCATGTATCACTTTTCACCCATTTTTCGGCAAAGACACCAACTGTAATTCCCGGCACCGTACAGAGAACGATTTCTGCAAGCCCGAATGGAATTTCTTCGTGGACCGTCAGATGAAAGGCACTGCCCAACAAGCCTCCCATAGCCATCACCACCCCAACGATCACCGTCCTCCACGCCATACTTTTCGGCCCGAAAGCAACGGCAGAATTACCGGCCCCATCAACAAGGCGAGCCAAACTAGGGCAACATAGAACATCGCCCCACTCATCCCTTCATGTGCAGGAAGCATTGCAGTTTCTGCAGTGGAACCAAGAGTAGCCCCTTCAAGCTGCATTGCGCCGATCAACCCCTCTCCCCAACTGAAAGCTGAAAACGTTATGCAACGACATATGCGCAAGCATACCTGCAACACGAAGCATGAACAATCAGGCAATCTGCACTCGCAAAAAAGAATCAGTACTCATTTTTTAACTCCTTTTTATTGTTTTCGTTTACTATTGCATGCGAAAACAAACCTCGTCAAGGATTCTGCCAAGTATCCCGCTTGCCGAAACAACCCTGAAATCCTTCGACTCGATTGCTGTAATCGCCATACTTGTCACGAACACCGATCTGTACAACCGCTTCCGTTCCAAGGCTCCCACAGAAATCGACAAAGCCTCACACATCAGCATATCATCCTCATTCAACTCACAGCACCTGGACACCCGTGCATAAATTTCTACCTGAACCGAACAAGGCCTTTGTACAACTTTTTATTTATCAGTGTGACCGCCAGCAATGTCGATCATAATCAACACGTCAAAAGTGACAAAATTTTACTTAGTTTAAATAAATATAAAATTCACAAAACAACATATCCCTGCTCTTGATAAAAGAGACACATGCTTGAAGACCCCCTATCAGATCACTCCTCTATGACCTACTCGGCATCCTTTGTTTTTTTGGCAGCCAACAACTGGATTGGAAAAGCAACACTTTCATCTGGCTGTAGTATGGTGATTTCTCCAAAACCCGTTTCACCGAGAGCATCTTTCAATGCATTTACAGATAATTTATACACAGGATATCCCCTGGCTTGCGTCATCAGCTCGACCATGGCAATTGTCAAGCCGCATTCTTTCTTTGAACAAGACGCAATGTGACTTGAAATAAACAATCCACCTTTTTTCATGGAACCGTTCACTTTTTTCAAAAATGCCCGCAAAACCGCTTCCTCTCTACACTCATACAAAAAGCGGGAAATGAAAAACACACCATAGTCATTCCCCAGCGAGCAATCCCCCAAGCCGTTGATATCATGATATGTTATCCGATCGAAATTCTCTTCCCGACACTTCAGTTCTTTTGCCAGAGAGCACACCTCCGGCAAGTCGTAGACATGAGAATGAAGGTTGCCGTTTTCATGCAAGAACGCAAAAGAGTAGTGACCTGTCCCCCCTGCAAAATCACACATTTTGATTGCACCGTAAAAATCCGGCATACTCTTTATAAATGAAACTGCCGCCTGTATCTCCCCTGCTTTAGCACTTTTCTCCATAGCCAGAACAGCATTTTCCGATACCCACATCCCGCTATTGAACCTTTTGGTCTCTCCCTTCAAGGCCTGCTTCAAACCGTCGAACGGACTGGTACCTTCGGCAAACATTCTCACCGCCTCCAACTGGTTAACAAGAGAATTACTCACCAGATATTCTTCAGAAAGAACCGTAAGACTGTAATAGCCATCCTGCTCTTTCATAAAATCAATGGCCACTAAAATTCGGAGCAGAGCGCCTGTAATACGCTCGTCGGTATTCAGTTCTTGTGCAAGATCTCTCAAGGAAAGCGACTTACCCGAGAGCGCATCAAATAATCCAGTTTCAACCGCACTGTTTATTATTTGAGGCAGGTAACTTTTATACAACAGATTGTTAATCTGGCTGTATGGAGAGTTTAAAACCGGTAATTTCATAAACCATCCTGATATTATTATTCACGCATCAGTTAATTATAAAAAGTCTAAATAAAATAACAACCAAAACCACAATTCACATATTTTATTCTTTTTACAGTACGCTTTCAGGCTCTTTTTCACGGCATGATTCCGCAACCTTCTGTTTATAGGAAACAGTTTCACTACCGAACGGTTTGAACCATGCCAAAAGGATAGGTGTAACGAAATAATCGACAACCAGCGCCGTCAAAATACCGCTACCTATCAGTAACCCCATGTTGAAAAACACATGTGTAACCGACACGAGATACGCTGAAAACCCGAGAATGAGCACCAGAGAAGTCAGGAATAGAGCTGAACCGACAGCAGTGAACACCCTCTTGCAACTTTCCCTGTAGCTACCTGTCCGAACAAACTCGAGCTGCGCATGATTGATAAAATGAATGGTATCGTCAACTGCGAGTCCGAGCAGCATCGGCATGATCGTTACGGTCATCATATCGAGCGGAATATTGGCATAACCCATGATTCCGCCGACGACAAGAGCTGGAGAAACATTGGGAATCATGGCAATCAAACCGGTTTTCAAGCTACCGAAAACCAGCGCCATCAGCACGGCAATCGCCCCCATAGCAAGAAAAAACGATGTAATCTGACCCCAGGTCATATAATCCTGCATAACCGTAAACTGCGAAACAGCACCAACAAGCAGCACTTTAGCGCTGGGAAACAGCTCCTTGCCCCTATCCTGTATCACCTGAAGCTCTCTCATCGCTTCCCCTGAATTGTAGTCACCCAGTTCGACCATCAAACGCACACGTTGGTAATCATAATCCGCCCATTTCTCCGCCTCGAATCCTCCTGCATTTTCGTAAAGCAAGAGAAGCTGCGCAACCATCTCCCTACTGTCGGGAATACGGTGATATTCCGGCAGACCCGCATTGAGCGACTGATTCATATCTTTGATGATATCGACGATGGAGGTCACTTTTTTTGTCAGCGAAAACGCCTTGACCTCTTCAACAAGGCCATCGATCTTCCTCAAATTTTCCGGCTCGAGCACATCGCCCGGATTATCGAACTCGATTGCCGCATCATAGGAGTACAATGAACCGACCTTACTCTGTCCGACCTCGTATACCCTATTGACATAGGGAACCTTGAGCCCGAAAGTACGCCGAACGTCGAACGACACCTCGAAGCGGGAGATCCCTGCAGTACAGATGACGACAAGAATCCCGAAAACACTCATTGTCAGTGCTGGCCGTGCAAACACATGATCACCCAGCCATACCATGAGACGCCCAAGAACCCCATCATTCTTTCCACTCTCGACAACCACAGGCCGACGGTCTTTTCCGAAGCTTAGAAGTGTTGGAAGCAAAACGATCGCCAGCACGTAGGTCACACCGACCAATGCCGCTGATGTCATACCGACAAATCGGATGGGATGTAACGGAATGAAAAGAAAAGATATCAATGCAACCATTGTGGTCAGGGCACTGAAAAGCAATGGCCAGCCTGTCTCCTCAACCGCATAGAGCACTGCATTTCGACGGTTGCCTGTGCTGAAAAACGATCGTTTGAAGTGATTGAAAAGATGGATGGCATACCCCACGGAAACCGCAAGTCCCAGAAACACCGGCATAAATATCATGGAAGGGTCGAAAACCACCCCCAGATGTCCCTGTAAACCAAGCACGATCACAATACCTGAAAGGGCACTTAACAAAGGAAACACCACCCCGCAGAAACTTCGCAGGGAAAAACCGAGAATCAATACCGTAAATAACAGACACAATCCGAACAAACGCACGATTTCTCCACTCAGGAAACTCTGCTTGTCGACATTGATTACCGGGAGACCGCTTGTCAACGGATTGAGCGAGCGATACTTCTCCTGCCCTGCGATCTCGTTGACCATGCGGCCGACAATCACCTCGGGATTTTCAGCATAATGATCCTTCCAGTCATCCGGAATCGGTTTCATTCTCAGCATTACCCATGCCAGGCGGGAATCATCCGAAAAAATACGGTTCTTCATGAGGGGTTTTGCAAGTGCTTGCTGGCGAATCTTATCGAGCTCCTGAGGATCTTCAGGGATCTCCTCAGGAATCAACTCACCGATTTCCAGCCCATCTTCCGTACCCCGACTGAACTCGAAATCGGTCAATGAAATCACATCGTCGGCATATGGCACCCGGTCGAGAAGCTCGTTGCTCATCTCCCGGATCTTTGACAGCGCATCGACAGCAAAAACATCGTCGGCTTGAACCAGAACAGCGCAATACTGATCACTACCGAAGATTTCCTCGAATCGCTCTTTAGTGACAAGCAATTCGTCATCCTCCAGAAACCAGTTATCCATGTCCACATCGGTCTGAAGCTGCCTGAGCCCTGAAAACGAACCGCCGAGAATTAGAAGAAACAAAATAATGTTCAACCAGCGGTACTTCAGAATCCACTCTCCGAATACACGAAAACGTTTGTTTATCGATTCTATGTTCAACATGAGATAATTGGATTGTATTAAGGGAACCTCTATTTATTGTCGAGAGCCGTTCAAGCGCATGACGAACGGAGTACAGAAACCCCTTTCTAACCGCTCAACGAAGCGATTGAATCGCGGAATAAAAAATCGAGATGCCTTAAAAACTGTACTTCGCCTTGACCCATATCTGCGAATTATCACGGTACCGTCCGAAAGAATTCCCGCCACCGCCAAACACATCGACTCCGGTAAAAAGATGCAGATCATCTCTGACCGCATACTCCGCTTTGATTTGATCGAAAAAATCCTGCTCCCCGATATCGTAATAAAGCATGTTCGAAAGCGTCAGAGTCTGCCGCATCAGCTTTTTGGAAACATGCAACGTCGCAGACATGGCATGCTTTTCAGCCGCCATTTCAGACTCATGATTCATAACGGCCGTACCCGTCAACTGTGTAATCACCGACCAGTCATTTCCCGGAGTCCAGTCGACTCCACCGAGCCACTGCAATGCGTTTTTCTCCAGTGGATTCCCGGTAATGCTCCGTGGCTCGAAAAAACGCCCCAGATAGTAGGCAGCCTCTCCTCTGAAAACGAAGTCCGACAAGGGGCGGGAAAACTCCAAACCGAAAACCGTCATACGGCGATGCTCAGGCGAAAAATGAATCTCGACCTCTCCCTCATCACTGCCAGTGATTGTCCGGTACATGACAGGATTGTCGTCCCAGGTGTGGAATACCGAAACCGCAACATCGAGACCAGACCAGAATGCAGAGACCTTCAGCGCAATTTCACTGTTTTCCAGTGACGTTTCCGGTTCATCCACCGGAGAAACCATTACCCGCACATCATCCGGAATATCCTGTTCCAGGGCCCAGGGATTATCTGCAGAAGGCTGAACAGCCGCCCTGAAAACGGGAATCCAGATCAACTCCACATCGACCTCGTCACCCAGTAACCTGAACATGACGGCATCTACGGGGAGTCGAATTTCCTCGAGATCCCGAGTGATAAATTCGGTGTAATCCGGTGGCGAAACAATATCAGTGATCTGTACGCCATCGGCTTTACCCCAGATGATCATCTGGCGGCCGACACGCACATCCCATCCTTCAGCAGTGTATTCCGCCCAGATTTCGTGCAGATCGATCCCTGTTTCATCCTCAACCCTCCAGTTTTTCTGGGCATCGACGGAAAGGTGTGCATACACATCATCAACCTCGGACGATAACTTGAGACGTCCCCAAACCCTCGACACCAAAGCATCGTGAGGAGAACGATTTCGCACGGACCGGGCACCTTCGACCCATCCGTCGACTTCCACCCATTCCATCCACGAGCTCTCATCCGCAGCCGATGCGGAACCAGTAAACGGTAAATACCCCACAGCCACGACAAGAGCCTGCAGCAACTTCTTTTGCCAATTCAATGAATGCGGCCCCGTTGAATGGATGACACCCTGAACAGCTTGTCACCGAGTCCAGTGTCATACCGCATGGCACTGAACTCCATCACTGTCTTGTGATTCCTGACAATATTCTCCATCTCCGAATGCCTGACTGTCCAGAAGCCTCCCTCTTTACCGAAATCAACCACCCTGTACACCTTGAGGAGGCCATCTTTATCATAGTATTCGGCCTTCAGTATCATATTCGCCTCTTTGCTCACCCATAAAACCTTACGGGTATACATATCACCCGGGTCGACCGGGATCGATTCGATTTTCCAGCACATCTGTTCTCCGACGGCCTCTTCACCCTGCAACGTATGAGTATCCTCGTCCACATGACGATCTCCCATGTCGTCATACGTGAAATCACTGCCCATAAAGTATTCGTTTTTCGAAGCTCCGCTGATACGCCGAACCTTCTTCATGGCCGGCATATACAGCCACTTGTCATCCTCCCTCGATGGATCATCATATTCCCAGGACAGAAAAGCAGTCCCTTTGACGTCTGCCGGTCGATCGAAAACCATGACCGATTTTTTATCTTTTCCATAGTCCTTCGAGTATGAAGAAACCTCACGAATCCGTTTGCTTCCACGCTTGTTTACCAGAGTCATTTTCAAGACCGATGTCCGATCATCACCATCTGATCGCTCATCCTCCATCACCATCACATCATACCCTGTCACCCCAACTGTTTCAGCAAAGACGATATTCCGGTCTGAAGGAAACAGCAAAGCTGAACACATCAGTGCAAAAAGAGTTTTTTTCACCATTGGTAACTCCCGTTTAAAAGTTTTGAAAAAAAGTAGTACCGGAATAAATTCTACGCTAACGGATGGCGAACAGAGTCTGACGATCGGCGAAAGTTTGCTTGAATTGAAAGGTTTCCAAAAGGTTAACAACAGCGGAAAACTGCCTTCTCCCCGTGCTGAAAACACGGAGTAAATAACAATGTGGGAGCTGCACCTTCTATCCATGAAAAGACATCGGTTCAGCAACCTTTTTTTCTGCGACAATCGGCACCGGGCGATACGCCGAAATGATGCTTGTATGCTTTGGCGAAATGACTGAGGCTTGAATACCCGACAGAATAAGCGGTTTCGGTTACGGTCAATCCCTGATTTTCTATCATGACCCGAGCCTGCCTCAGCCGCTCATCTTTCAGATACTGGAAAACCGTTTTGCCGAACATCTGCCGAAAACAACGATTGAGTTTGGGATGTGACATACCCGTCACTGCAGCGAGCTCATCGAGATGCGGGGGAGCTTCGAGATTACTCAACAGCAGGTTTTTTGCAAACTCCGTTCGATCTCTATCCCCAGGATGCATAACATGCTCTCTTATCTGATGCGTTGTTTCAGAAACAGATAAGTGCTTCAACCGATATGCCATCAGCTCGAGGGAACGGCTCTCCAAAAAAAGCTTTCGTGCAATACCACGATAAGGACAATCAACAATCTGACGCAAGGCAATATGCACAGAAGGCGTAATCCCCCTTATCCTTCGAAAAATACTGCCGTCCTGTTCTTCGAAAATCCTCTGAAAAACCGATGGCAAATGACCGATATCATCCTCGAAGTAGGAAAAAAACATCTCGGGTCTGATGGCGATAGATACACTTCTCAACTGAGTTCCCGCCTTAACCTCGCCGAATCCGTCCAGCTTTTTCATATAGAGGAGATACTGATGTTCACTGCAGAATTCCAATTCCCTCTCCGGCTTTCCTACAACCGCTTCATAGTGCCCCGATAGATAAAAACCAAAAAGAAGAAAAGAAGGACAACCTTGAAATGAAAAGCAGGTATCCCGTCCAAACAGAAAATCAGTAACCCAAAGCTCATACCCATCCCGAATTATTATCCTGCGGATCATCCCCCGACCGATACTTTTCGGAGAATACCAGCAGTGCTCGAAGCTATCCGGCTGAGTATGGGAAAAGCCGTCTGTTTTATGGGTATCGAAACCTTTTTCCCAACTGTAATGCGTTACACCACAATCTGCCATCGGTACTCTCACTGCATCCCCGTCATAAAAAGACAATGGCTTTGCAAAAACGGCAGATAAAATCTATCTATACGTCGCTATAAGCCTTAATTGCCTCACTGTTTACCGCAACATGAAACGAATCGGAATCATTAGCCACACCTTGACCGGCTTCCCGTGCTGAATACCAGGCGAATATTTTGATTTCATAACAGCCTCGATCGCCGACTTGTCAAAAACCTTTTGATCGGACGGCTCACGTTTCATAATCTTCGCCTTTATCGGTTTCCCCTTCTCTGAAACCAGGACACTGACAA
>OFES01000036.1_pt1 | contig 51978 bp, 51 predicted proteins | sample 1521151 | NCBI WGS metagenome assembly OFES01 (sample SAMN04272335, study PRJEB24112) | coral metagenome | biome: Coral reef; feature: Shallow seawater; material: Coral tissue | host: Coral | place: China: South China Sea | collected 2014
GGTTCAAATCCCGTTGGGGTCACATACTATCTCTCACGAGATCCGGCTTGTTTTTATGCGGCGGAGCAGTGTTAATATGTTTAAGGTTGTCGGTTATCGGAGACGATAGTTACCTTTCTGTACGGCTCTGTTCGATTATCGATCAGAGCTTTTTTGTTTTATGAATACAGAAATCGACCTCTTATGAAAATCTCCGTAAACTGGCTCAAGGATTTTGTCCCCTCACTGACTTCGGACATTCCTTCCCTGGTTGATCAGCTCACTTTTCTGGGGCTTGAGGTTGAGGATGTGATCGCCGGGAAACTGCCTGATTCTCTTGTTGTTGTCGGAAGAGTGGAAGAGGTCAGGCAGCATCCCAATGCCGATCGGCTGAGGGTGTGTATGGTCAACGCAGGTCAGCCAGAGCTGTTGCAGATTGTTTGTGGTGCTCCCAACGTGGTCGAAGGACAGCTTGTTCCTGTCGCGATGATCGGGGCGGCACTTGAAACTCCCGAAGGTGGCACCTTCAGAATAAAAAAGTCCAAAATACGCGGTGAGCACTCGTTCGGTATGATCTGTGCAGCCGATGAGCTGGGTTTGTCCGGTGACCACTCCGGGATTATGGTTCTTGAAGAGCATTGCAAGCCCGGAAAACCCCTGTCTGCGTATCTTGAGCCCGATACTATACTGGATATCGCCGTTACGCCGAACCGTCCTGACGTGCTCTCTCATCTTGGGGTGGCAAGAGAGATTGCAGGAGTGGCACAGGTCGTCCTGCCCGAAGCTTTTCCTGTTGATTTTTCACGTTCAGAAAAACTCGTCCAGATAGAGGATGCCGGTGCATGTCCCTACTACACCGGAATTGTTATCCGTAATGTTTCGGTAGGAGAGTCTCCCTCATGGCTCAAGCAGAGGATCGAACGTATCGGGCTGCGCCCGAAGAACAACATTGTCGATATCACCAACTACGTTTTGCATGCTCTCGGTCAGCCTCTCCATGCTTTTGATCTGTCGAAACTGAAGGGCGGGATCGTACGGGTGAGAACCGATGTCAACGGGTCAATCATGGCGATCAACCAGGAGACCTATGAACTGCGGCCGGGTATGCCTGTCATCTGCGATCAGGAAAAACCGGTGGCTATTGCCGGGCTCATGGGCGGTCACGATTCGGCTGTTAGCGGTACAACGACCGATATTTTGCTTGAATCGGCATACTTTGCCCCTGGTGCAGTAAGAAAGACGTCCAAGCTTCTCGGGTTGACAAGCGACTCGGCGTACCGTTTTGAAAGAGGAACCGATCCGGGCAATGTGCGTTTTGCCTCGCAGTGTGCACTCAAGCTTGTTCTTGATCTGGCAGGGGGCAGTATTGTCCAGGCAGAGGAGGCCGGCACGATTCCTGCCCGGCCGGCGAATGTTACGCTCCGCCCGCGAACCACCAACGAAATTCTCGGCTGTTCGATACCCGTGGAAAAAATGATTTCCATGCTGAAATATATCGGGTTTCCCATGATTGCCGATGATAACGGTGAAACCCTGACATTTTCTGTTCCGTCATTCAGGGTCGATGTCGAGCAGGAAATTGATCTGGTTGAGGAGATTGCCAGGCTTGAAGGCTATAATAACATCGCTGCGTCAGAAAGAATGGTTGCCAGCTATCCCCAGGCCCGCAAAAACCCGGAATATTTCCCTGACTATTTGCGCTCCGTTATGATTGGTCTGCAGTTCAGGGAAGTTCTCACCAATCCTTTGATTACAAAACGTGATGCATCGTTGTTTGAGAAAGGAGCAGTTCCTGTATTGAACCCTATCAGTGAGGGGCTTGAGGTTTTGCGGCCTTCTCTCGTGCCGACGATGTTGAAAGTTATTTCTCGCAATATCAAGCACGGCAGCAGAGATATGCGTTTTTTCGAGGTTGCCCATGCTTTTTACACTGTGGATAAGAGAGAGGGTTCAAGGGAATGTTTTGAAGAAAAAGAGTTTCTTGTTGTGGCTCTTACAGGAAGCCGATATCCTGTGAACTGGGCTCAGAAAAAGGAGCCGGTTGACTTTTTTGATATCAAGGGATCAGTAGAGATGTTGCTGGAGAAACTGAATTTGCTTGATAAATCAGCACTTAATATTTATAATGAGTCGTCGCTTTCCATTATATGTGACTGGAAGGATGAGAATGAAACCTTGAAATTACAGGCAGGGGTAGTTCAGCAGGTGTCACCTGAAGTGCTTAATGCTTTTGATATTGATCAGCCTGTCTTCATTGCGGAAATTGATGCAGAGATTCTGGAACGTTGTTATACTTTGAATGTTTGTTATGAGCCCCCCTCCAGATATCCTGTCGTTGAAAGGGATCTGTCTTTTATACTTCCTGAAGGACTGGGGGTCCAGCAACTGGTTGATTGTGTGAAAACAAGCGATGTTCTGATCAGAAAAGTTCAGGTGTTTGATCTTTTTGAACGTGAATCGGAAAAAACAACAGGGCTTGTGGAACGAAGCGTGGCTTTGTCTCTGGATATTTCAGACCCTTCCGGTACCCTGAAAGAAGAAAAAGTCAAAAAGATTCTCAAGAAAGTCATGGAAAATGCTGAAAGCAGGCTTGGTGCGGTAATTCGGCAAGTTTGATGCTGTAAGACATGGAAGAACGCATTGACGACAGCAACAGCGCTGGTCTTGATCTACTCGAACAACGTATTGAGCAGATCATCGGACAGTTGGCAGACTGCCGAAAACAAAATGAAACACTGCAGGCGGAGATAGCAAGTCTTCAGTCTATATTGCGCTCTTGCAAGCTTCCTGTTTCCGGGAGTGGGAGCGATGTTGCTGACGAGGGCTTTTCCTATGAGGAAAAAGTACAGGTCAGACAAAAGCTTGTTCTGATCCTGCAGAGAATCGAGATAGAGCTGAGAAACGAGATACCGGGTTGAGCGGTTGATGGAAAAGATACAGGTTACTATCTTTGGCGACAGTTACCCTTTAAGGGTCGAGGACCGCGAGTCTACTGAGCAGGCTGCGTTTGAGGTTGATGAAATCATGCAACAGTTTGCAGGCAAGGCTCCCGACCTTGAGGTTAAAAAATTTGCTGTGCTTGCTGCTATTCATTTTGCAGAGAAAAAAAATGAACTTGCAACGCGGCTTTCATCGATGGAGAAAAAAATTGCCCAGCTTAATCTTTTTCTTGAGCAAAATTCGCTCTAATCGTTTACATTAGTAGTAGAAGAAATATCCGCACCGATTACAGGGGTGTTTTGTAAGTAAAAGAACCAACACTTAAGAACAGGGAGCTGTACTCTTCTTTTGGATTGCAGGCCTTACTGAACCGGAAGCAGGGCTGAAGGTTTCAGAAGATTCCGGAGACGGCATCGCAGGGGAAGCAAAAAATCTGAAGGAGGCGCCCACCGTATTGAAACGGGTTCTTGAATCTTACACATCCCTGGCCGGTGTGGATTTTTTTTTTAATAAAGCGCCTTTTTCTCTGATGACGGGCGTACAAAGGAGGTAAGAATTAATGGCGATTGTGGTTAACCTGTTTTTAATAGTTCTTGCGTCGCTTTTGTTTTTTGTCGTGGGGTTCTTTGTCGGTCGTTTTTTCCTTGAGAAAATCGGCACGACAAAAGTGCTCGAGGCAGAAGAGCGGGCTGTTCAGGTTGTGCAGGAGGCTCAGAAAGAGGCGAACGAGTACAAGGACCTGAAAGTTGCCGAAGTCAATCAGGAGTGGAAAAAACGCAGGCGGGAGTTTGATGCGGATGTAACGGTAAGGAACAACAAGTTCAATCAGTTGCAGAAACAGGTCCGTCAAAAGGAAAACAGCTTGAAGCGTCAGAGTCAGGAGCTTAAAGACGGCGAGAAAAAAGCTGCTGATGATCTCAAGGAGCTTGGACGAGAAAGGGAAGCCGTTGCAAACAAGACAAAAGAACTTGAGCGGATTATTGCTGAGCAGAATGAAAAGCTCGAGGCAATCAGTAATCTTCAGGCTGATGATGCAAAGCAGATGTTGAAAGAGAATATGATATCTGTGGCTCGTAATGAGGCAACAGAGACCATCCACAAGATTCATGAAGAAGCTGAACAGGAAGCGGCCAGAATAGCTGAGAAAACGTTGCTGACGGCAATACAGCGCGTTTCTTTCGAGCAGGCAACGGAAAGCGCCCTGTCGGTTGTTCATATTCAGAGTGATGAACTCAAGGGCCGTATTATCGGCCGTGAGGGGCGTAATATCAAGGCTTTTGAAAATGCGACCGGTGTTGACATCATCGTTGATGACACTCCTGAGGTTGTTATACTCTCCTGTTTTGATCCTCTGCGCCGCGAGCTTGCAAAGCTGACCCTGCAGAAACTTTTGATTGACGGCGTTATTCATCCGGTTGCTATCGAGAAGGCATATGAGGATGCAAAGAAAGAGATTGACGACGTTATCATGAGTACCGGAGAGGAGACATTGTCTTCGCTGCAAATTCCGGATATGCCTTCAAAGCTTGTCGCTCTTATAGGAAAAATGAAATATCACACCATCTACGGGCAGAATCTGCTGCAGCATTCACGGGAAGTTGCGATGCTTGCCGGTCTTATGGCCGCGGAGCTGAAGCTCGATGCGAAGTATGCCAAGCGTGCAGGCCTGTTGCATGATCTTGGTCTTGTGCTCCCCGAAAGTGATGATCCTCATGCCATTGCAGGCATGAAATATCTTCAGAAGTTCAGGGAGTCAAGGATTGTGCTTAACGCTATCGGCGCCCATCATGGAGATGTTGAAAAAGAAAGTCCTATAGCCGACCTTGTCGAGGCAGCCAATGTGATATCTTCGGCACGTCCGGGTGGGCGCGGTGCCGTGACGCCGGAAGGCCATGTAAAGCGCCTTGAAAACCTGGAAGAGATTGCAAAAGGTTTTCCGGGCGTTATCAAGACATATGCCCTTCAGGCAGGAAGAGAGATCCGTGTTATTGTAGAAGGTGAAAACGTCAACGATTCACAGGCGGATATTCTCGCTCACGATATCGCTCACAAAATAGAGGAAGAAGCCGATTATCCCGGGCAGATCAAAGTGTCGATCATCAGGGAGAAACGCTCGGTTGCGTATGCGAAGTGAGTGAAAAGTGACGAGTTCAGAAATATCGGCAAAGGGCCTCTTGATATGAGGCCCTGTTTGGTTGCGCATCAGGATTTAGGTTTCAGCACTCAGTACTTATAATGTTCCTTTCGTTGACGGGATAGCTGTGCTTGTAATCGAGACGGCCTGTTTCATTGCGTAGGCAAAAGCCTTGAAGAGCGCTTCGATTTTGTGATGGGTGTTGTTTCCCTCGATAACCCGAAGCTGAATGTTTGCCTGCAGTGTTCGTGACAGAGAAACAAAAAAGTGTTCAACCATCTCTGTTGAAAACCCGTTAATGTCGGATCTGCTGAATGATGCTTTGAAAACGCAAAAGCTTCTCCCGCCAAGGTCAAGTGCACACCGGGCAAGTGCTTCGTCCATAGGTATGAGCGCCCAGCCATACCGTTGAATTCCTTTTTTGTCTTTCAATGCGTCCAGAATGGCCGTGCCCATCACAAGGGCTATGTCTTCAACCGAATGGTGATCATCAATCTCTGTATCTCCTTTGCAGCGTACCGTTAGATCGATGCCGGAATGTTTACTGAAATTAGCCAGCATGTGGTCGAGGAAAACCACTCCTGAATCTATCGAATGCCGTCCTGAGCCGTCAAGGTTAAGTTCAATAAAAATTTCAGTTTCAGATGTTTTGCGCTGAACTTTTGCCGAGCGGACCCTGTTATCCTTTTTCTGGGGCATGAAAATGGTTACCTGATGATTTTATTGAAAAGATAGAGTAAAAAGCTTAAAATAACCGATAGAACAATTGATGTTCCGAGCGGGAAATAAAGTTTGAAATTATCTCTGACGATTTTGAAATCCAATGGGAGGTTCCCGAACCAACACATAAAAACAGGAACGCCGGTCTTCTGAAATGTTATGAGAAGAATGCCGGAGGCAACTGCAATAATTCCGATAACAACAAGCAGCTTCCCTGGTTCGGTAAACACGCCTTGGATTTTTTTTAAAAGTTGCTAACTTAAGCCCTTTGCTACATAAAAGACAAGATACGATATTTGGCGGACACCTCTACAATTAACATTATCCTCTCGGATTATGCATATATTTCTTGTTGTTCTGATTCTGTTGACTTCCGTGCTTCTCATTGGTGTTGTGCTTTTGCAAAATCCCAAAGGCGGAAGCGGGTTGACGAGCGGTATAGCCAGCCTTGGCACCGTTCAGAATCTCGGTGTCAGAAGAACAGGTGATTTTCTGAGCAAGACTACTGCAATTCTTGCGGGTATTGTTATGGTGCTTTGTTTCGTCGTCCAGTTTACTCTTCCTTCAAGGCAGGTATCGGTTGACGGTAAAGGAAGTATTCTTCAGAAAGAATTACCTGCAATACCTGCCCCGGCAGGGAATGCAGTGCCTCAGCCGGCACCTGAAACTGCTCCGAAAGAGAGTGGGGAATAAGGTTGATTCAGCTGAAAAAAGTTATCAGGATACCGGCGTATTGCGTTCGTAGCTCAAGTGGTAGAGCAACTGACTCTTAATCAGTGGGTTGAGGGTTCGACTCCTTCCGAACGCACCATACAAAATAAAGGCTTACAGGCAGAGGCTTGTGAGCCTTTTTTGTTGTGCAGCATCAGAAGGAGTTTTCACAATGTAATTGTATCAATTATTCAGAAAACAGTACGCGCAGTCTTTCAACGCATGCAGACAGGGAGACGACCTCGATCCCCGGTTTTTTTGAATAGCTTTCGGTTACGGGTGCGACAATGAAGGTATACAGAGGTGAAATATCCCCGATTGCCGCGTGCGTGCCTCTGGAAAGTGTCGGTGCAAGTGACGACTTGCATTCGATGGTGATATGTCGTCCTGATTGCTCTATGATGATATCGATTTCAGAGCCGTGCGAGGTTCTGTAAAAAGAAAAAACAGCCCGTGGAAAAAGTCCTTTCAGGTTCGTCAGTACCATGCTTTCCCAGAGTGATCCGAAAACGGGGTGCCCGGCAAGCTGCTGGAAATCGTGCAGGCCCAGCAGGGCTGAAGTGATTCCCGTATCGGAGAGGTAAACTTTTGGGGATTTTACAAGACGCTTGGTGGTATTGTGCTTATATGGGCGGAGTATCTGCAGCATGAAAGTTTCTTCAAGCAGGTCAACATAGTTTCTTACCGTGGTATGGCTCACGCCAAGAGAAGAGCCGATGGTAGAATAGTTGAGGGTCTGGCCGTTGTTGTGGGCGAGCATCTGCCATAGACGGCGCATTGTAAGCGGAGAGAATCCTTTCCATTGCAGAAGGTCTCTTTCGAGATATGTGGCGATAAAATCTTCACGCCACTGATATGAAATTACCGGTTCTTTCTGGAGAAGGCTTCGGGGGAAGCCGCCCGCGGAAAGATAGTGTTCATAGGTTGTTATTTCCTTGACTTCTTCCCACAGGAAAGGGGTCAATTCTTTGTAACTGATTCTGCCTGCGAGTGATTCCGAAGATTGTTGCAGAAGGTCCCGTGAAGCGGAGCCGAGAACGAGAAAGCATCCATTTTTATCCCATTCATCGACAAGGCTGCGTATCAAAGGGAACAGCTCAGGTTTACGCTGTATTTCGTCTATGCAGATCAGCTTGTCTTTTTGTGTTGAGAGAAACCACTCCGGTTCATCGAGTTTTGCAAGATCGGAGGGCTTTTCGAGATCGAGATAGAGCAGAGGCTTTTCTGTCCTGAGCAGCTTCCTTGCCAGCGTCGATTTGCCGCACTGGCGCGGACCGACGACCGCCATAACCGGATAGTGTTTGAGTCCTTCCCTGATGTCCGGTACTATCAGTCTGTCAATGTATTTTTTCTTGTAATCGTGCATAATGAAATTTTTCTTTTCAATTTGCACATTTTTCTTATGGGTTCCAAAAAGGGAATAAAGAAGTTGAAAAGATAACCGTATCCTGCTTTGTTGTAAATAAGTTTAAGTAGTTATGAACGTCCCTTTTTTCTCTTTTACTGCTTTCTGACTTCAGTCACACCTTACGCCTTCATTCTTCCGGCTGTGATCCAAAAGTTGTGCCTTCAGTCATCGCAGAGAGGTGATGTAATTTTCGTGTGCTATCGTTATATTTGGTAGAAGCTCGGGGTCGTTGCATAACGGAAATTATGTGCTTCATCTTTCAGGAAGCTGAGTACAGCATTGCATAATTTGCGTTATGCAAGCAACTGTCTGGTGGGTTAACTAACTTTCTAACATTTTGTATCTATAGAGAAATTTCCCCAACCATGCTAACAGACATTATAAATCATTAAGGTTTGGCGTGATTTTGAAAGATATTAATAAATGCTTAATCCATCAGACATACAATACCAAAACTTAATGAGGCTCTTTGTATCTAAAGATACTGTCCTACAAAATAGGACGATGCTATTAAATACGATCATATGATCGGTGTATATAAGCTCTAGTATTAGAGCGTTTGTTAAGCGTTAATTTAAAGAGCCTCATTTTTTAATATTATGGACAACAATTTATTGGACAAAATATGGATAACAAGGAAAAACCGTATATATGCGGAAAAACGCCTGATGAGAAACCAGAAAGTTTCGACATTACTCATAATATACTATTCAACAGCGTTAGTCCTATTTGGCATCTTCAATATTAAATATGCTAATCCATATATTGATTTAATAACTATAATGGGCGCTATTATAGTGCTCATATCATCTATAACAATAGCTGGCTTTCGCTTTATTGAAAGAGCCTATGAGATGAGAAGCTGTTATCTCAAACTTGATTTGCTTCATAAAAAAGTTGAAATGCGTAAGGCTGAAGTTAATGAGAAAGATCTTTTATCTTTGATGAGCGAATATAAATTAATTTTAGAGAGTGTAGAAAACCATACAGACTTTGATCACCTGCGCTTAAGATATGACAATAGAGGTAATAAAGATTTTGAGTTACCAAAACTTCTTCCCTTGGATTATGTTCTTTACTTTTTTGGATTGTCTTGGCGTTTTGGTCTAATAATCATACTGACTTTAATACCTCCTGTTACGGCATATCTTGTCTATTTCACAAAATAATATCTCCTATGTCATTATACGAGGAATTTAAATTGAATTTCAGTTCCGATAAATTGCGCGATATATATAATGATTCAATAAAGTTCAAAGGGTCTATTGGTATTGACAGAATAAATGTAAAAACATTTGAGAAAGTCATAGATACGACAATATCAGCAATAAATAAAAAAGTATTAGAGGGAAGGTATAAATTCACGCCTTACAGAGAAAAATTAATAATAAGAGGTGCCGATAAGAAGCCAAGAAAAATATCAATACCCACATTAAGAGATAAGTTGACGCTTAAAGCATTATCTAAAACACTTAGCTACATTTACTCAGAAAGAATATATTCGCTCCATGAAACTGTTATAGGCGTGGCTAAAACAGTTAAAGACAATAACTATGATAGCTTTATAAGGTTTGATATACAGGACTTTTACCCATCAATCAAACAAGATATCTTAATATCTATTCTGAAAAGAAGGGTTAGAAATAAAGAAATAATCAAACTAGTTCAAGGCGCCCTTTCAAAGCCAACTATTTCTAAGGCAAAAAAAGTATTGAGTGAGGAAGAGAATGGGGTTCAGCAAGGATTGCCAATATCAAACATATTGGCCAATCTGTACATGATTGATGTAGATAAGCGATTTAATAGTTGGAAAACAATTAAATATTACAGATATGTTGATGACATATTAATATTCTGCAATAAAAATAGATTAAAAACTATAACAAAAAGAATAACTTTAAAATGTGAAGATATTAATCTCAATATACATGAAAAGGGATCTGAGAAAAATTCATCTGGATATATATCTGACGGTTTTACTTATTTGGGATATTCATTTGAAAGATCAATTATATCAGTAAAAAAAGCTTCTATAGATAAGTTAAGAGAGTCAATAATAAAAAGTTTTACAATATATAAATATCAAAAAAGCAGAAAAGAAAATGCATTAGATGCACTGGTATGGCATGTGAATTTAAGAATCACTGGCTGCATATTCCAAAAAATGAAATATGGTTGGCTTATTTACTTTTCGCAAATTAATGACATGCAGTTGCTATGTGCATTAGATAATTTTATATGCAAAATGCTTGAAAGATTTGAAATCGATAAAAATAAGGTAAAAATAAAAAAATTCATAAGATCATATTATCAGATAAAGTATAACATAAATAAAACAAAATATATGCCTAATTATGATCTATATGAAGAAAACGAAAGGCGAGACATTTTAAGGAAAATATTTAATGTTAATGTTAACAACAAAAAATCAGAGGAAATTGATTTTTTGTTCGAAAAAAGAGTGTTCAAAAGTATAAGAGAGTTGGAAAGAGATTTAAGTCATACATCATAATGTCATCTTCAAATAACCAGGTGTTACTAATATTGGCTTAAGGGGTTTATTGAATGTATAATATTCTTAAATAAAATGAATGGATATCAAAAAAGTGACAGGTTAATAAACTTGAACAATCAATTGAAAGCTTATTAAGAATAATTAGGCGTTATGCGAACAAACGCAGGGTGGATCACAGCAGAATGGCAGTGAAGTGCCCGTTGGATTTACTGCCGAATTTTACATTAAGCCTTTGCTGGGATGGGAGATAAATGAATACTCTGAGAATATTCGAAGCTGGAAAAGGAGACTGTCTTGCATTACGCAGAGATGGAAAGACGCTTTTCATATTTGACACTGGGACGGAAAAGTCCTATTCGCGCAGCCATGGTGGTGAGAGCAAGCCAAAGAATTTTTCTGCCAATGGATTCGGGCTCGCTCTAGAACAGGCACTGAATAAAGGGGCGGGTGAACCTCCTACTGTAATCATTAGCCACGTTGATTCGGATCACATAGGTGGTTTGATGGCATGGGTGAAAGACGTGCTGAGTCGCTCACAGAACTGGGCACAAGCGAACATGATCGCCAAAAATGAGATTTCTCAGGTCTGGTGTAACGTGCCGACAGAGGTCTTAGCATGGAACCAAAACTCAGAGTTGCAGATCTTACTTGAACAAAGTGCTTACACTCTCGGTCATGGAAGTCAGAAATTCGATATTGCATTAGAACCAGAGGATGAGATTAATGTTCATGAACACTCGCCGCATCAAATCATAAGGCTACTACAAAAGCGGCAAAGAGCAATTCAGGAGCTTCTGGAGTATAATAAAGCCCTATCGCGAGCTGAAGGACGGGATGAAGTGAGTGCAGGAGATAGTCGCCAACATGATCTAAGTTTCTCCGATGCAGAAGGAAAAGTGTTCTGGCAATGGCTGAGGACTGCATATCCAAACCAAAAAGATTTCTTCGAAAGATTTGAGGAAAACGGTAGATGGTGGTCATATTATTTCTCGACCTGGAGAAACAGATCTTGGATTGATTTAGACATCGAAGGCGAAGGGACTCTAAAACTCTTTCTTGAAGAGATATTTCTAGATGCTGATAGTTATGATGGTTTATCTTCTGAAATAAATATCGGGCTTGATAGATACGACGGAGGCTCATGCAGGTCCTCCTTTAGAATGAATATCGAAAAGAGATCCCATAGAGTCGATTCCTCACGCAAGCATGAGTTGTGGAAATTAATCTTTCCCTTCCACCAAGAGCAGGATAACGAGAGATGCCGAGGTATTAGATTGAGATTTGATTTTCGACTTAGTGCGGAACCCTCAAAAGATTTCAGCTATGATAGGGCGTTTAACAAGATAAGGAAAACATTCCATGCTGCCGAGCTTTCAGACTCCGTACCTGAATTCGTGAGTGAGGTGCTAGCCGTCTTGGATGAGTTTTATGAACCGAACGAAGAGCTGCTTGAAATATCTGCGATCCTCAGGTTACTACTAGGTGTAACCGCTATCGATAATATCGATGATAAAGTAGCTCTTTTTTCGGCTTTGAAGCGTTTGGGCGTTCGGCTCATAGGTGATCGCGTCGAAGATTACTTTTTTCGAGGTTCAAACAACGAAGTGGAGTTACAGAGGCTGGCCTATGACATTCTCACGCCAAATCTTGATCAATTGAAGAAATTGCAAGACGGCTGGGAAAACTATTCAAGGTCCTTGGACATAACTCCAGAATTTCGCGGTGGAGCGGTCATGAGATGTCTGACCGCGCCGTATGCCTCAAGGTGGTCTCCTGACAGGAGCCCTAAGAACATGAGCTCAATTGCATTGTGGATTAGGCACCTCGGGTCAGATGCCTGTATGATACTAACGGGGGATGCACTTCATCGTCAAGTGATGGAAGGACTTGCGGATCTGATCAGCAAACGCACCTGGGGTAGGAAAGTATACTATCAGTTGCCGCATCATGGGGGGGCGCGAAACACAAATACTGATTCGAAATACGGCGACGAATTGCCCGGAGATCTGTTATGTGGCGGTAGGAAAATTCGCGTAGGATTCGCTACCGGAGGGTTACAGCGGGTTATACGCGGGAAAGGGCCAGGCCCCAGAAAGGAAGTGGTTGATTATTTTGCTAGTGGTACAAGAGGAACGATTGCAGTCCGAGAAGCAATCTTGGAATCCAACGAGGATTCCAGTGAATCTGTATTATTTTTTGATATAGAAATACCCTAAGAGCGTGTTCTTCATCGTGACGCATAACCAGCCATTCCACCGGAAATCTCTAATTCTGGGCACTCCAGTTAATGGTGCATAAGCACAAACGGAATTTTGCCAAAAGTGGTCTAGTGGCCGGGAGCATGTCCATATAATATAAACGCATACAGGTTGTGTGGTAGCTGACTCTTATTCAGAAGGGTGAGGGTTCGACTCCTTCCGAACGCACAAAAAGCCCGCGCCATCAAGGCATTGCGGGTTTTTGCTTTTTTCAGCCCTTCAACAATCTTCCGGCTTGGCTATATTCCTTGGGTAAGCAGTTGCTGAAGCAAAGGAATGTTTTTCTTGGTTCCAGAACCTATGAAGATTCTTTATCGCTATATACTGAAGGAACATATCGGTCCCTTTCTGTTTGCTTTCCTCACTATTCTTTTTGTTTTTACGCTACAGTTTGTGACCCGCTTTTTTGATCGTTTCGTAGGCAAAGGGCTGGGTTTTGTTGTCGTTGCGGAACTCATCGCCCTTCAAATTGCATGGATGGTTGTGCTTGCCGTTCCAATGGCGGTTCTTATTGCCACTCTCGTTGCGTTCGGGAATCTTACGAACCGTTCTGAAATGACTGTAATGAGAGCGGGAGGACTTTCTCTTTACCGGCTGATTGTTCCCGTCCTTCTTGCCGGGGCGGTTCTTGCCGGACTCATGGAGCGCTTTAACAATATTGTCCTGCCTGAAGCAAACTATCAGGCGAAATTGCTGCTGAGGGATATAACAAGGGCTAAGCCAAGTTTCGGCCTTACGGAAAATGCATTTTCCGGGCTTGTGGACGGTTATTCCATTCTTGTAAGGGAAACAAGTGAAGATGCCGATACGCTTAAAGGTATTACGATTTACGAAAGAAGCACGGATGATGATAAAACCGTTATTACCGCTGAATCGGGAAACATAGAGTTTACTTCCGATTACCATTACCTGATTTTGACTCTCTTTAACGGCGAGATGCACGAGTTACACAGAGGCGAAAGGGAGGAGTACAGGATCATGACGTTCGACAAACATCGTTATGTTTTTTCCTCTACAGGTTACGGTTTTGAGCGAACCGACGGCAGCGAGATCCGAAGGGGTGACCGTGAACTGTCGGCGAAAGAGCTGTACGCTATGGGGATAAAATTCCGGAAGCGTATGAAAGAAGCCGCAGCACATGTTGAACAAAAGCTTGCGCGTGAGCAGGAGACAATCAATGCCCTGAGAACCATGACGGGAAACATACCGGGAGGAGGAGTCCGACTTACCAGGGAACGGAAAGCGGAGGCTCGGGAACAGGTAGAGAGAATGCTCGCCCGGATTGACCGGGAAATCGACCACATGGAACGAAGCCGGGAGATGTACAACAAGTATATGGTGGAATTTCATAAGAAATACGCACTATCGTTTGCCTGTATTGTGTTTGTTCTGGTCGGGGCTCCTCTTGGCGTTCTTGCGAAACGTGGTGGTCTTGGTGTGGGGGCAGGTCTGTCACTGGTGTTTTTTATACTTTACTGGGCATTGCTTATCATGGGTGAAAAACTGTCTGACAGGGGGATGCTCGAACCCGGAATATCAATGTGGCTGGCCAATATTGTCATGTTGTCGATCGGACTCATCGCCCTTTTTCGTGTTGTCGGTTCCGGTCGCTGAAAGCAGTATGTGTCTTTGAGAGGGTGGGCTTATTTGCTGCAAAGTGTCTTTTTGTTTCCGTTTTCATCCAGGCAGACAAAGGTGATGCGAGTACTGAAAACCATCTCACGTTTTCCCGTGTCTATACTGTCCTTGTATGCGTTGACCGTATATTCAACGGAAGTGTTTCCTTCACGTGTTTTTACAGGTTCAAAACAGAGAATAGTGCCTTTTCCTATGCTTTTTCTGAACTCAATCCTGTCCATGGCCACCGTTACAAAGTTGCAGCCCGGATAGTCGAGTGTCACGGCAATATATCCTACTTCATCAATCCATTTCAGCAGGTTGCCTCCGAAAAGAAAACCATAATGGTTCAGATGTTCGGGAAGGACAAGTTTGTAGTTTTCCATAGTTAGTATTTGGATGGTTGAGCCATTATAACTTTTTCTTTTTCTACCAGAACCTGTCCCGGGGGCAGGTTTTTGGCACGGCGAACATATTTTTTCTCGGTATACATGACAGGAACAAGTTCAGAATGCTTTGCTGCAGAGTAATAAGCTGCAATTTCAGCAGCCCTCATGATTTCAGTGCTGTGTTGCATTGATGCTCCGCGCAGAATACAGTGTGATCCCGAGGTGCCTCGCGCATGCAGCCAGATGTCATTTTGCTTCGCAAAAGAAAACGTAAGTTGTTCGTTATTTCTTGCGTTTTTGCCGACATAGAGCACTGTGTTTTGTGTGATGGCAAACTTCCGGAACGGCAGTTCTCTTTTTTCTTTTTTTGACGTACTCTCAAGCCCGAGGATTTTCAACGTCGGGCGGTGTGTTTCGTAAAAACTCCTTACCTCTGGCGGGCTTGAGAGTTCTGCGGAAAGCATGATCAGGTTGTCAAGTTCGCGTTGCTGTTTTTGTGCTACCGCTTTTCTGCGCATGCCCCCTTCAATTTTATCTCTGGTTTTTGATGCTTTCCGGAAAAAGGCCGCTGCGTTCTGCTGCAGGTTCAGTTCCGGTTTCAAGGGGATGATCATGGAGGGGGATGAAGGATCGAGGAAATTGGTGACCGTAATGTGTTCCTTGTCATGGTTAGGATGATAAAGGTTGGCCATGAGAAGATGACCGTTTCGTTCATATTCCTCAGCTTGTTTTTTCAGCTTTTCAGGCTGAAAATGGGCGAGTTCACCTGTGATTTTTTTCTTTTTCTGTCTCAACAGTCCACTGAGATCGTGGACAAGCTTCCTGGTTGTCAGGTGCTGCCAGGTTTTTATGCTGTAAAAGTTCAGACCATCGAGTACACTGTCGAACCTGACAGCGTTTTTCTCCGGGTTATGGAGTATGGAGAACAACGGTCCCTTTTTGGTATCGAGGTTCACGGACGGGAGAGGATCGAGCAGTTCGTAAAAGAGGGCGGAAAGTTGTGTGTGGATCTCTTTCTGCAAACATTTTTCCCCGCAGCGGCAGAGAAGCTCTCTGACGAGCAGACGGTCAAAACCCGGAAGCATTTGTCCCAGTTTTCCGGCTATGTCCTGTATGCCGGTCTCCTGTAACCGGTCAACAAAAAGATTCGGGTTGTAAACAAGCGCTTCGAGCGATCGGAGGATTTCCGGTCTTATAATTTTTTCCTGCTTTTCAAGGCGAGGTGCAGGGGGATTTTTTTTAAAAGCATTAACAACCCTGTCACCGGTTTCCAGGAGGACGTTGGTTTTTGCACTGAACAGTTGGAGTACAATGGCGTAATTTTCTGCAAGCTGCAAACGGATGATCCTGTCACGAGGATCGATGATTACTCCGGAAATCTTCTTTTCGGAGATTTCAGGCATCAACTCCGCAGTGTTGCGGTGCTTTCTGTTCAGTCCTTGTCTGGTGTAGACGCAGAGTCTGGGGTGACCGGTGACGATGATGAGCTGCAAATGGTCGCCCTTGTTTGTTATCAGGCTTATGGTGATTTCGTTTTTCTGCTGCGAGTAAACCTCGAAAACAAAACCTCCCTCAAGCAGTTCATGCAGTTCGCGGGCAAGATGGTAGAGTGTAAAATAGTTTCGCAGCATCGCCGATCTGTTGTTTCAGGCTGATGTTTTTCTTTATCTTGCCTAAAATGAGCGTTTCAAATGGTCCCGACAAGGCCGGGATGTTCGAACAATATCTCAATGCAAATGCGACTTTCCCTCGTTACGTGTCACTTTTTATAATGTATTAAAATCCCGTCTATGCCTGAAGATCTCCAAGAAGACAGTTGTTGTCAGCCCCGCAGTGACGGGGAGAGTTACACTGGGGGAGCCCGGCTCGGGTGGCATGAATATTTTATGAGCGTTGCTCACCTGATTTCGCGAAGGGCAACCTGTACAAGGGGACATATTGGTGCAGTGCTTGTCCGGGACAACAATATTCTGTCCACGGGTTACAATGGAGCACCTTCCGGACTGCCTCACTGTAATGAAACTACCTGCAGGATATATCGTAGTACCCACCCGGATGGAACGGTAGAGGAGAATTGTGTCAATACAATCCATGCCGAGATCAATGCGATTGCCCAGGCTGCAAAACACGGCGTTTCAATCAGGGACGCCGACATCTATATTACGGCCAGTCCCTGTATACACTGCCTGAAGGTCCTTATAAACGTTGGTATAAAAACTATCTACTATGACAAGCCCTATAAAATCGGGCACATATCGGATCTTCTTCGTCTTTCCGGCGTAAAACTGGTGCAGATACATGTGGGAAAGTCGTAACCCGCTACATGGTGCCCTATGAGTGAGAGCGGAAAGAATGCGAGCGGTTACCACGAGCGGTATATGTCGCGCTGTCTTGAACTTGCTCAAAATGGGGCGGGTTATGTCAGCCCAAATCCCATGGTGGGCGCTGTGGTTGTTTATGGGGACCGCATCATAGGGGAAGGATTCCATGAACGGTTTGGTGGCCCCCATGCAGAAGTTATTGCCATAGCGTCGGTGACAGACAGTCTGCTTCTGCAGCAGTCGACGCTGTATGTCAATCTTGAGCCGTGTTCTCATCACGGCAAAACACCACCCTGCAGCGATCTCATCATCGAAAAGAACATCCCGCGGGTTGTGATTGCCGGCAGGGACCCCCATGTGAGAGTTGCCGGGAAAGGTGTTCAGAGGCTTCGTGATGCGGGTGTCGAAGTTATCGAGGGGATTCTTGAGGAGAAGGCTCTGAAATTGAACGAGGCGTTTATTAAAACCCATGTAAAAAACATGCCGTTTGTTTCCCTGAAACTCGCGCAGACACTCGACGGGAAAATAGCAACGGCAAGCGGCTTGTCGAAATGGATTACGGGTTCACAGGCGAGGGAGCATGTGCACATGTTGAGGAGCCGTTATGACGCTGTTCTTACCGGTTCTGCTACCGTTCTGGCCGACGATCCTCTTCTGACAGTGCGCCACTGTGAGGGCAGGAACCCGTTACGGGTCGTTCTTGATGGAGGCTTGCGATTGTCTGGAGGAGAAAAGGTTTTTAACAGTGAAGCCCGGACGCTTGTATTTGCCAGTGAAAAAAGAGCTGATCCCGTGAAGCGTGACCGTTTGGGAGAAAAAGGAATCGAGGTGGCATTTGTCAACGAACATGATGCAGGTCTCGACCTTCAGGAAGTAATGGGTATCCTTCATGATAAAGGTATTCTTTCTGTTTTTGTCGAAGCGGGTGCCCGTCTCTCCGGTTCAATGATGCAGGCACGACTGGTTGACAAAACATATATGTATGTTGCTCCGAAGATTTTTGGTGGAGACGGCCTGAGTTCGTTTGCTCCGCTTGGTGTAAATGTCCCTGACAAGGCTTTTGGCCTCAGGTTTGAACCGCCATGCTTTTTGGGCGATGACATCTTGCTTGAAGCTTACGTTTTGTGACCTTTGAGTCTCGGTATAAAGAGACTCGCTTATTTCAGGATTTGGTTTTATCAAGTGTTTTTTATATCATTGAGGTTGTGAGTTATATCAATATATACCCCCATAAGCATATAGTTTTGTGCATAGGGGGAGGCAGAAAAAAGAAGCTTCACGACAACTTTTTCCACAGAAAGGGAAAAGAACGAGAAAAAACAGCAACACAAACACTTAAGAAAGCAGCAACATGAAGAAGAAAATCTTGTCATTACTATGCTTGGTCATGGTCTGGGCAATGCCGGCAACGGTAAAGGCCGAGGCAGAGACTGAGACAAAGCCTGAAGTGACTGTTTACGGTAATCTGAGGTATTCTTTCAACTATGTCGATGAAGACGGGGCAGGTTCGATCGACGGCTTCAGAGGAACGGATAACGTATCCCGTTTCGGCATAAAAGGTTCCTATGGCAACGATGATGTCAAAGCATTTGTTCATTTGCAGGTTGGGGCGCCTTCCGATTGGGATGGTGGTGGAGACGGATTTAATCAGCGTTTCTTTTTCGGAGGATTCTCGGGCAGTTTTGGTAAAGTTACCTACGGCCGGATGACGAACGCATACAAATTCCCTGGCTATGCGCTTGATCCGTTCTATGATCTGTCTCGTATCAATTCAGGTGGCGTTTTCAGTGGAGGCGGTGCTTCCTATGGTTTGTCTCCTGCAACCAACGGGTTCACTGATAACTCTTTACAGTATTTCACGCCTAACATAAGCGGCTTCAAGCTTGTAGGTGGTATCGCTATTGATGACAGCAACGATGATGAGATCGGCTACCTCGCAGGTGGTTCCTACAGCTCCGGTGGCTTTACTCTCGGTGGCGTTTATGCTGAAAACAGCGATGGGAAAACAAACTATCCTGGTATTAATGCAGGTGGTGGCGCCATGAGGGCTTATGCAACTTACAAGTCCGAAGACTGGAAAGCCGGTGTTTCCTACGAAAATATCGACACCAGTGGTATGGACAACGTCAGTTATCTCTATGTAACCGGAACAGCAATGATGGAGAAGACCGATTTGTCGTTGTCGCTCGGGTACGTTGATGACGGGGCAGCTGAAGGGTTCGGTATTACCGGCGGTGCATTCTATAATGTCCTCGACAATGCCCAGGTTTATGCCATGGCAAGTTACGCCGATCTTGAGTCAGACAACGCACCTTATGTAGTTTCCGTAGGTGCCATCTACAACTTCAGCTTTACCGCAAAATAGGTAAGGAAGATGTTGTGATTTTTCTGGTTTGACCGTAACAACATCCTGAACACCGGACTGTTCCTTCTCCGTGGGGCAGTCCGGTTGTTCTTTTATAGACTTTTTTGTGCTTCTCCTCATTGTGCCCCAAAAATTGGCCTTTATTCAGAGCTTTTCTAACTTGCGGTGAACCCCATAAATTATTTGACTATCATGATAGACCGTATTATTCAAAACAACGATCTGGGCAAACTGCTTTTGCGTTTTTCTGTGGGCGGCCTGATGCTGTTTCACGGGATTCACAAGCTCGAAAGTGGTCTTGGTTTTATTGAGAAGTCTCTTGTTGATGCAGGCTTACCCGCATTCCTGTCCTATGGTGTGCTTGTCGGGGAAATACTCGCTCCGCTGCTTGTTGTTCTGGGTATTCTTTCCCGTCCTGCCGCACTGCTTGAGGCATTTGTGATGGTAATGGCTGTATATCTTGTGCATACCGATGAACTGTTTTCCCTGACTCAACACGGAGGTCATGCACTGGAACTGCAGTTTCTCTACCTGTTCGGTTCTCTTGCAATTGTTTTTCTCGGTTCCGGCAAATACAGTGTTTCAAGAGGAAGAGGGTTGTGGGATTGAGGAAATCCGTTTTATTTGCTTTTTGACGCATGGGCGGGTAATTAGTGCCCGTGATGGGAACTTTGTCCGGGTTTTCCCTGTTCTGGCGTACTGTTCTCTTGAGAACCCTTTACTGTTTACTGTATTGAGCACAATCTTTTGAAGTTAAAACAAGGAAGAAAAAATATGGCCCAGATTACACTAAAAGGAAATCCTGTAGCAACTGTTGGTGAATTACCTGCCGCAGGAACAGCTGCTCCTTCATTTACTCTTGTCAATAAAGATCTGTCCGAAGCAAACATGGCGGATTTTGCCGGAAAAAGGATCGTACTGAACATTTTTCCCAGCCTCGATACCCCTGTCTGTGCGGCTTCAGTGAGGCGTTTTAATCTTGAAGCTTCCAGTATTCCCGATACTGTGGTGCTGTGTATTTCTGCCGACCTTCCTTTTGCGCACAAGCGTTTTTGCGAGGTTGAAGGTATTGAAAACGTTGTTTCTCTTTCTGTCTTCCGTTCGCCTGAATTCGGCAATGATTATGGTGTTACTATTACCGACGGTCCTCTTAAAGGAATTCTTTCCCGTGCCGTGGTTATTGTGGACAAGGATGGCAAGGTTATCCATGCTGAACAGGTGCCCGAGATAACCCAGGAGCCCGATTACGAAGCAGCCCTGAAGGCCATGGTATAGCAGGGTATGTTTACCGGAATTGTCAAGGATGTCGGGACGATAGCGGGGGTTCACAGAAAGGGGGCAGGCCTGCGCATTGCGGTACGCTACAACAATGAGCAGGAGTTCAGTGATCTTGCAATCGATGAAAGTGTCGCGATCAATGGCGTCTGCCAGACGGTTGTGGCCCTCGGCGACAAGGCATTCGACGTCGATACAATAGAGGAAACACTGAAGAAAACCACGCTTGGTTTCTTTGCCCCAGGTGCTCCCGTAAACCTTGAGAGGGCGTTACAGGCTTCGGACAGGCTTGGCGGTCATTTTGTTCAGGGGCATGTGGATTGTGTCGGGACGGTTCTGGGGGTATACGATCTGGGAGGAAGCAGGGAGATCAGGATCGGTTTTCCGGAAGAATTTCAGCCTTTCATAGTGCCGGTAGGTTCCATTGCGATCGATGGAGTCAGTCTTACCGTTGCGAACGTCAAGGAAAACAGCTTTGCCGTTGCGATTATCCCTTATACGTTCGACAATACAACCATTAACAATTTGAAAGAAGGCAGCCGGGTAAATCTGGAGTTTGATATTCTCGGTAAATATATTGCAAGGCAGCAGGTGCTTCTAAAAGATTCAGAGAGAGGCTCCGGAAAAATCAGCGAAGACTGGCTGACCGGTCTGGGATACTGATGTGTGCAGACAAAGAGAATCAGGAAGATCTTTTCGGCTTGCCCGCCGGAGGCAAGGCCGATTCCCGTTTTCAGCCGCTTGCCGAAAGGGTACGGCCACGGACTCTTGACGAAATGTATGGCCAGGATCACCTTATCGGTGCTGATGCTCCCTTGCGGAAGTTCATCACTCAGGGACGCCTGCCTTCGATGATATTCTGGGGGCCTCCCGGTTCAGGCAAGACGACACTGGCGGAAATCTGTGCCAAGTCACTTGATTTTCGTTTTGATGCATTGTCTGCAGTCGATGCAGGGGTCAGGGAGGTGCGCAGGGCACTCGATCTTGCCGTTTCTGCACAACGACATGAAGGCCGCCAGACGCTCTTGTTTATCGACGAGATTCACCGTTTCAACAAGGCTCAGCAGGATTCGCTGCTGCATGCAATTGAACAAGGCGTTGTTGTGCTGGTCGGGGCAACAACCGAGAATCCTTCGTTTGAGGTCAATGCCGCTCTGATGAGCAGGATGCAGGTGTACATTCTCAATCCTCTCGAAAACCACGATATAGAAGCAGTTGTCAGGCGGGCACTTGCAGGCGATTCGCTGATTGCTCCCTGTGAGATCGTCATTGATGACTGGGACTTTCTGCTGCAGTTTGCCGGAGGCGATGCCCGTAAAGCCCTGAACGCTGTCGAAGCAGCTTTTTCCATGGTTGATAGTTCGAAGATGCCTCTTCGTCTTTCCCGGGACCTGCTTGAAGGCGCGCTGCAGAAAAAGCTCCCTGTTTATGATAAAAAGGGAGAATCGCATTACGATATCATCTCGGCGTTCATCAAATCTCTGAGAGGGTCGGATCCCGATGCGGCCCTGTTCTGGCTTGCAAGGATGCTCGAAGGAGGGGAGGACCCGAAATTCATCGCGCGCAGAATGGTTATTTTTGCCAGCGAAGACATAGGTAATGCCGATCCTTACGCTCTTACACTGGCAGTTTCGGTTTTTCATGCCGTAGAAGTGATAGGGCTGCCCGAAGCGAGAATAAACCTTGCGCAAGGGGTTACCTATCTGGCAGGTTCTCCGAAATCCAATGCAAGTTACCAGGCGATAAATGAAGCGCAGCGTTATGCCGAGGCTCACCAGGCTGCTCCCGTCCCAATGCATCTGAGAAATGCTCCGACCAAGTTCATGAAAGAATCAGGGTATGGCAAGGGTTACAAATACCCTCATGATTATCCTGAGCATTTCGTCATGGAGCATTACATGCCGGAAGGTCTGAATCAGGTTTTTTACCATCCAACAGAAGAAGGCAGGGAAAAATTTGTCAGGGAGCGTCTCGAAAAGCTTTGGAAAGGAAGGTATTGAACGTTAGAATTATATTTTTCAGGGCTTTTTACAAAAGTTTATCTCGTGCAAAAAGTTATGACAAACCTTGGGCGTTATCTGCTGTATTCGGTTGTCGCGATTGTAGTTGCCTTGTCTCCCACGTTGATTTTTGCTGCCGGGGGAAATACAGGCAAGGGGCAGTCGTTGACGCTTTCAATCGATGAGGCTGTCTCCACCGGCCTTGATCGTAATCGTGACCTCGAGGTTGCAAGGCTCAATCGTGATATTGCCGGTCAGAAAGTTCGCGAGGCGTGGGCGGGTGTGCTCCCGCAGCTCGATGCGGGATTCGACTATACAAGGACCCTGGAATCTTCTGTGATCTACTTCCCCGACATAACCGGAAGTGATCCTACAAGGTTGATTCCTCTGGAAATCAGTCAGGATAATGCAATGGTTGCCTCGCTTTCACTGAGCCAGCCGGTATTCAACCTGAAGGCCGTTGCAGGAATACGAGCGTCCTCCGCCGTGCGGAAAATCAGCATGGAAACATATCGCCAGGCTGAGGCGGATGTCGTCACCAACATCAAAACAGCGTATTACAACGTTTTGATAGCCGACGAACAGGTGACGATACTCGAACAAAGCATCTCTCGCTGGGAAACAGCCCTTCGTGACAGCCGGGCTCTTTTCAGAGAGGGTGTTGCTGCGGATATCGATACCTTGAAAGCGTTCCTGTCAGTGGAGAATATCAAGCCTGACCTCATACAGGCAAGGAATCGCGCAGCGGCGGCCAGAACACAGCTCAAGAACACTATCGGTCTCGACCCGGAGGGCACTGTTATTCTGTCTGATTCTCTTGTGTACAGGCAAGGAAAATACCCTGACGATGTATCCGTTGCCTATGCTGAAGCGCTGTCTGCAAGGCCGGAAGTCAGGCAACTCGAGCTGCAGATCGAGGCGGAAGCACAAAATGTCAATGCAGCACGGGCCGAGCGTTTTCCTGAAATCAACGCAGTGGGGCAGTTGCAGGCCCAGACCCAGTTTGAGGACGGTGTTGCCATAAAAGACACAGACTGGCCGGTTACTTCATCCGTGGGATTACAGGTTTCCCTGCCATTGTTTACCGGTTTTCGGATAAGTTCACAGGTCGAACAGGCCAAGCTCGGCCGTTTGCAGTCCATAACCAGGCTTGAAGATCTGAAAGCCGACATACATGCCGAGGTTGAAACGAAACTGTCCGACCTTGAGGAGTCCCGGAAAAGGATAGAGGTTCAGGATAGAACAACACGCACAGCCGAGCGAAGCTACGAGATCACGCTTCTGCGTTTCCGGGAAGGCATCGGCTCGCAGCTCGAACTTTCCGACGCGGAACTGCAGCTCAACAAAGCCAAAACCAACTACCTTCAGGCTGTCTACGATTACCTCATCGCCCGTGTCGAATGTGACAGAGCCCTTGGCAGGACTGCAAGACCGGCAGATGAGCGGTAGATTGTGTGAAGCCCGTTAGACAGTCAGGCTGTCTGCACGACGTTTTCTGAGTACATATTTTTCGAATTCCACAAGAAACAGCACTGAAGAACTGACCAGCAGAATGGTGGCCCAGTCTGACAGGCCGAGCGGCACTGTTGCAAACAGGGCCTGCATGAATGGGGCATAATTGAACAAAAACTGTAAAACTACGAGTATACCGATTGCATAAAGTACCGTAGGATTGCCCAGGAGTCCTTCTTTTGAAAAAACCGATCCTATGAAGAAACGGGAGCTCAAGAGGTAGAATATTTCGAACATGACAAGTGTGTTGACGGCGACAGTTCGTGCCATGTCATGAGAATACCCGGCTTTTTCATACCAGAGAAAGAGCCCAAAAGTACCGCTCAGCAGAATAAGCGAAACATACACGATCCTCCAGACGATAAAACCCGAAAGGATTGGCTCGCCGGATTTCCTTGGTTTTCGCTCCATGACATTGTCCTCGGCTTTTTCAAACGCAAGGGTGAGTGCGAGCGTTACCGCTGTGACCATGTTGACCCAGAGAATCTGTACTGCTGTGACGGGCAGCGTATAGCCCAGCGCTACGGCGAAAAGTATACTGAGCGCCTCGCCTCCGTTGGTCGGCAGGACAAAAAGGATGGATTTCTTCAGGTTGTCATATACCGTGCGTCCCTGTTCGACGGCACTGGCTATAGTTGCAAAATTGTCGTCGGCAAGTATCATTTCAGCTGCTTCTCTGGAGACTTCTGTTCCTTTTTGTCCCATTGCAATTCCGACATCGGCCCTTTTCAGTGCAGGGGCGTCATTGACGCCGTCTCCTGTCATCGCTACAACGGAGCCATTGGACTGGAGAGCCGTGACCAGCCTGATTTTATGTTCGGGGCTGCTGCGAGCGAATACGTCGATACTGTTAACGTTTTGCTGCAGTTCCTCATCGCTCATCATTTCAATTTCCGTTCCCGTCAGAGCTGTCAATCCGTCTCCGATGCCGGTCATTTTTCCGATGGCTCTGGCGGTATCGACATGATCGCCGGTGATCATCTTTACGCGGATACCTGCCTGCTGACAGCGCTTGACCGCCATGATGGCTTCATCTCTCGGAGGATCGATCATGCCGACGATCCCGATCAACGTCAGTCCTGATGCAACGTCCTGAAATGTCAGTGTTCCCTGGTCAGGCGTTGTTTTTTTGCAGGCTATGGCAAGCAGCCGCTGACCCTCGGCAGCCATTTTTTGTGTGATGTTTTCCCAGTAATGATAATCAAGAGGCTCATCGGTTTCGCCATGCCGTTGCTGCGTACAGCGTTCAAGCACTACTTCGGGGGCTCCTTTCAGGTAGATAAACGCCTTGTCGGTGTGATCGTGATGCAGGGTTGCCATGAAGCGGTGTTCGGATTCGAACGGGATCAAATCGATCCTTGGCCAGTTTCGCTGTTCTGTTTCAGGGTCATAACCTGCTTTTTTGCCAAGAACACAGAGGGCGCCTTCTGTCGGGTCTCCGGACAGTACCCACTGTTCGTCGCGAAAATGAAGAGTTGCATCGTTGCAGAGCAGGGAAATATGTGCAAGAGCCCTCATCCGGGGATGGTCCTGAAGATCAACTTCTTTGCCGTCAAGCTGGAATATGCCGTGAGGATCGTAGCCTGAACCGGTCACTTCGAAACGTTCGTCCGGAAAGGCGACCGATCTGACAGTCATTTCGTTACGGGTCAATGTTCCGGTTTTGTCCGAGCAGATGACCGATACCGACCCAAGGGTTTCAACCGCCGGCAATCTGCGGATTATGGCTTTTCTGCGTGCCATTGCCTGGACACCGATCGCCAGCGCTATGGTCATGATTGCAGGCAGACCTTCCGGAATGGCAGCAACTGCAAGACCGACGGCCGCATTGAACATTTCTGTCAGCGAATATCCTCTGACGAAAACGCCGAAACCAAAAAGCACTGCTGAAAGCAGAACAATTGCAACAGTCAGGGTTCGGGCGAACTCGTCGATGCGCCGAAGCAAAGGTGTTTCGAGGGTTTCTACTTTGCCCAGCATGGAGCTGATCCGGCCGATTTCCGTTTGATCACCGGTTCCGGTAACAACACCTTCACCTTTCCCGTAAGTGACAAGTGTCCCTGAAAATGTCATATTTGTGCGTTCGGCCAACGGCGCATCGCTCTTTATTGTCTCACTGTTTTTTTCTACAGGAAGAGATTCTCCGGTCAGCAGGGATTCGTCAATGCGAAGGTTTCTGACAGAAAACAGACGCATATCCGCCGGTACCTTGTCGCCCGACTGCAGAATAACGATATCGCCCGGCACCAGTTGATCGGAGGGTACGGTGAATGTCCGGTTGTTCCGGCGAACCATGGCCTGGGGGGAAAGCAGGTTTTTGATCGCATCCAGGGCTTTCTCTGCTTTTCCTTCCTGAATAAATCCGATTAACGCGTTGACGATGACCACGCCGAATATGACCCAGGCGTCGATCCAGTGATTCAGGAGAGCGGTGACAACAGCAGCTACAAGGAGGACGTAGATGAGGATATTATTGAACTGTAACAGAAACCTCAGAACGGGGTGTTGTTTTTTCGCCGGGGTGAGGCGGTTTGCCCCGTACCGTGCCGTTCGTGATACAATCTCGCTATCGGCCAGGCCTGTGCTTGAAGTCGAAAGCAAATGAAAAGCTTGTTCAGCGGTTTTACTGTGCCAGGTTTGCGGCTGTATCATGGTTTGCGCTCTTGATAAGTCATGTCGAAATCTTTGCATTTCACCATATCCTACAATGCGGTGTTGTTGTTTGTTCCCAGGCTTTTCCGATTTCCTGTGAGGGGGAAACAATGGTATGGAGCGATGGATATTCCGGGCATCAGAAAACCGTCTCTGACCGGCTCACGGTGTACACCAGTGTCGAGGACAGCTCATTGTTCCGCGCTCCGGCAACTGCGCTTTGTATTCCCCTCATAATCCCTTTTGCAAGATGCATCAGGCCTGAACCGTCGTTTTGCCTCTGGATGTTTTTTTCGCTGTAGATGCAGTTGTAAAATGTGTCCGGAATGAACGGTTGCATGGAGGTTATTTCCAGACCGTGTCGTTTGAGCAGCTTGCTGAGTGTAGCAGGAGTGAAGTGGTAGAGGTGGCGGGGAGTGTCCCAGGCGACCCAATGTTTCCCGTAGAGAGTTGCATCAAAACTTCCGGCGTTAGGCAGTGCGATAACCATGACCCCTTTGTTGGCAAGGCTTTGGCAGGTTTTGTCCAGGGTTTCGTTGATCCGGTGAATATGTTCGAGTGCGTGCCAGAAAATGATCCGGTCGAAGGTTCCCTCAAACGGGCTGTCGTGGAAGCCGGTCATCTGTACGTCAAAGCTGAAAGTTTTCCTTGCATGGGATGCCGAGCGGCTGTTTTTCTCGAAACCGAGGCAATTTTCATGAGGTATGCCGTTTCTTTGGCGAAGGGTTTCAAGCAGTTCACCGGTGGAACAGCCGACCTCGATGATTGTTGAGGAGGAGGAAAGAGGCGTGCCGTTTTTTTCGATCAGTGAAACCTTCCTGTCGAGCGCGAGATTCCTTAGCGCAAGGTAAAGCTTGTCGCGCAAGGTTCTGGTGCTTTTAACCGAAAGATGGGGATCGTAGGATGGTTCAGAATAATAAACAGTGACTTCTGTTTCATCAGGACGGGGTGAAAGGTAGATCAGCTCCGATTCCGGATCCCGAACCAGTTGCCATTCTGTACTGCCGGACGGAGAAAGCCTGTCTGAAACCTTCAGGAAGGGCAGCGGAGAGGTGTTGCCGGTTATAGGGTTTCCAGGCCTTTCCATAATTGGTTATTGCCCGGCTTTTTCCTGCATGATTTCTTTTATTGTTTTCCGCAATTGCTTGTAGAGTCTGCGCATGTCGTTGCTCAGCACTTTCGTTTCCCCGACAACAGGCATGAAGTTGGTGTCGCCTTCCCAGCGTGGAACAATGTGAAAGTGGATATGTGAATCGACGCTTCCTCCGGCAACTTTCCCGACGTTGACGCCGAAATTGAACCCGTGCGGATGAATTGTTTTTCGAAGCGCTTCCATGCAGACATCGGTAAGCTTCATGATTTCGAGCTTTGTCGTGTCGTCGAGTTCGGAAAGCTCAGGGGTCTGCTTGAAGGGAATAACCATAAGATGCCCGCAGTTGTAAGGAAAAAGGTTCATGATGATGAAGCTTTTTTCCGCACGGTGCAGCACATAGCGTTCCTCATCTTCTTCAGGAGGGATGTCGGTAAAGATGTCTTTTGCCGGATGGAAAGGGTGTTTCTCGTCCTTGAAGGACTCCATGTACACCTCTCTCCAGGGCGAATACATTTTTTCCATGCTGGCCGTATTTTGCTGCGAGACAGTTGTACCAAAGGTGGGACTCGAACCCACACGGGTTATGCACCCACTGGATTTTGAGTCCAGCGCGTCTACCAGTTCCGCCACTTTGGCTTGGAGATGCCTCGAAAAACCTGCTTGGCATTCCGATAGCCGCGTTGAGCGGTGCTCGGAATCCTCATGTACTTTATGTACACTCCGGTTCCTGCGCTCCGTTCGCCTTGCTCTCGAAACGCCCGCGACGGTTTTTCGAGGCATCTGTTCTTGGCGTGCGAGAGAAGGGACTCGAACCCTTACGCCTTGCGGCACTAGTTCCTAAGACTAGCGTGTATACCAATTTCACCACTCTCGCAATCGACAATAAAAAAAGAATATACGTGGTTTTTTCTTTTATAAAAACTATCTTCCGTGATAGCTTTATTGTTTTGCTTGTAACCTCTTTTTTGCTCCTTGCTTATACATGCCGCTCCATCGTTTCGCATCCCTGATATCCTGGGTAATCAGTCCTGTCGTTGTGGCGCCTGCAGCATATTTTTTGATTGTGTCTTTTGGGTTCAAGGATGATCCTGCGCGTTGGGATTATCTTCTGGTTTTGTTTCTTGCAAGTACCATTGTCCCCATGCTGCTCATATACGGGCTGAAAAAGATCGGAAAGGTATCTGATTACAACATTACATTCCGCGAACAACGCTTTCTGCCTCTACTGGTAATGGTTGGTGTCAACTTCCTGGGTTACGAGCTGATGCAGCAGCTCGAAGCTCCCAGAATTTTTACCGGGATTTTGCTGTTTAATGCTGTAAATATGGTGCTTATTCTTCTGATCACCCTTCAGTGGAAGATCAGCATCCATTTGCTGACACTGGCATCTTCTGTAGCCCTGTTGTATCTGCAGTTTGGAGTTTTTGCGTTCTGGCTTCTGTTTCTGGTGCCGGTACTGATGTGGTCGAGAATCTATCTGAAGGCACATACATTCATGCAGACTCTTGTTGGCAGCCTGATCGGGTTTCTGGTCATGTATGCTGAACTAAAGTGGTGGATTGGGTTGTGAAGAAAAAAAAATATGCAGTTGTTATAGTTACCTATGGTGAGGTTGAGAAACTGACGTTGCGAAATCTCTGGCCGAGTACCAGGAGGATCGTCAAGGTAATAACCCGCCAGATTGTCAAGGTGCCGATACTTCTGATTTACCTTATAGCGGATTATCGGTCTACCAGGCACTACATTGACTGGCGGCTTCATAATTACGAGTCGTCGCTTGTTGATACCAACAGAACGCAAACCATGTCGATTGCGAATCTTATCCGCAGGAGCAGCAGCGAGATTTTATCATCTGTCGACGTCGATGTTCTTGATTCCTACTACTTTGTTCCTCCTTATCTCGAGGATACTCTCAGTGAGGTCAGGGCTGAATATGACGGTGTGGTTGTTGTTCCGATGATCCCCGTAGAATCGGCCTTTTCCTGTGGCGTGGCTTGTCAGATTGTAAGGGACATTTACAGCGATCACAAGTTTGAAAAGGTCCGAGTGCTGAACAAGCTCTGGCAGGATGACGATCTTCACCGGATCTATGCCGACTACCTGTTTCAGAAGGTTGACAAGACCTATGTCGGTAAAGGGTCGAAAATTGGTCTTGTCCTTGTAATTCACGGCACACTTGTTCGTGACCGTGCAGGCAATCCGCCAAAGGTTTTCACTGGTCTGAACGAAACCGGTGAGTTTTTTGAAATGATGAAGCTCCGGGTTATGGAGGACCCCCGCAACGTTTTCGATGATGTCAAACAGGGCTGCATGAATCATACTACAGGAGGCGAGTGGACTGCCGAAACCGTTCAGAAGGCGTTTCAGGAGTTTAAGGATGAAGGGTATGACAGCGTTGTGATGTTTCCCTATGGTTTCTTTGCTGACAACAGTGAAACGGAGTATGAAGCCCGTACCCTGCTGGAGAAGTCACCGTTTTCTTACAAGCAGTATATCCGGTGTATCAACGGTTTTCCCTCTTTTGCCGAATGGCTTTCGTCACGTATCATCGAACAGCTTGCAAAGCTTTACGCCATTCAGGAGTCATTTGAGAGCTTGCAGAATGCAAATCAAATCGAGGAACATGCAGGAATTTGACGGGTTTGAAGGTCCCGTAAAAAGCGAACCGGGCGGTCCCGAAAAACAATATGAGCTTGCTCTTGCCTGCATTGACAATGAGCGTTACAATCAGGCGGTCGGGATATTGGACCGCTTGATCGAGGGGGACAGGAGAAATGTCAATGCGCTCTACTCAAGAGGGGTGGCCCATATGTCCACAGGCAATTACCGGCAGGCAGGGCAGGATTTTCTTCGTGCCGTTGCGCTCGACAGGGGTTTTCTGCATGCGTACAAAAACCTCGGATTTGTGCAGCTTACAATGGGAAAAGAGAAGACTGCTATCACTACGCTTGAAAAAGCTCTTGAAGTGGATCCCGACTATGTTGATGCGTATTGTCTTCTGGGAGATGTGTATATCGACATCGGCAAGTATGACAAGGCAAGGTCAATGATCGAGAAAGCACTTGAGCTTGACCCGGATGGTGCGGAACCACACTGCAAAATGGCCATGTACTGTCTCTCTCAGGGCGACTTCAAAGGGCTCAGGGAAGAGCATCTGATACTGAAGCGCCTTGATCCTGCTCTTGCCTCACAGATTGGAGGATTGTTTTTCGATGAAAATGAATGAAAAAAGGGTGCGATTGATGAGAGGAGGGCTGCAGGTTGTGTTTGTGATTGCCTGGCTTCCGATACTGTGGCTGCTGCTTTCCGCAACTCTCGGAAAGGTTCTTTTTGCACTTGTTGGTGTGTCCTGGATTGTGCAGCCGGTTGTGCTCTTTTTGTCACTGGTGTTAATTTTTTATGCGCTCCGTTTTCTTGCTGTTTTGAGTGACAAAGTGTTTGGAGGAAAGTAGGTGTTTTTTGTCGAGAGGTTTATTATGGTTTAAACAACAATTTTTTTATATTGGGCGCACTTGTTGAAAGCTCGTCAAAACAGTCTATCATGAGCCTGGGATATCAACGTCAAAAATATTCTTATGGATCAAACGTTGAGTGATTTCGGCACCGTTTTTGTTTTCCTCCTCCTCGGTATCATTTTTGTTGTCGGTGGATATCTGACAGCCCGCCTTTTACGCCCCAGCAGACCCAATCCTGAAAAGCTTGCGATTTACGAATGTGGTGAAGAAGCTGTGGGTTCAGCATGGATAAAATTCAATATACGATTTTACGTCGTGGCCCTGATCTTCATCATTTTCGATGTTGAAGTTGTATTTCTTTTCCCTTGGGCAACGGTGTTCAAGCAGCTTGGCGCGTTTGCGCTGATCGAAGCGCTTATCTTCGCCGGCATTCTGATTATCGGTCTTGTTTATGCATGGGTGAAAGGCGATCTGGACTGGGTAAGGCCTACGCCGCATATTCCGAAAATGCCGGTTATCGATGGGGATGAAAGTGACCGATGATATCCTGATACGGTAATAATACATAAGCATAAGAGGTATGGGATTACTTGACGCAAAAATATCGAAGCATAATGTGCTCGTGACGTCGGTTGACAATGTCATGAACTGGGCGCGTCTCTCCTCGCTCTGGCCGATGGGGTTCGGGCTTGCCTGTTGTGCTATCGAGATGATGGCGACCAACGCTTCGAACTACGATCTCGAACGTTTCGGTATTTTTCCCCGCGCGTCTCCTCGTCAGTCTGATCTTATGATAGTTGCCGGGACGGTTACCATGAAAATGGCGGAAAGGGTAATCCGCCTCTATGAGCAGATGCCGGAACCGCGGTATGTCCTTTCCATGGGAAGCTGTTCCAATTGCGGCGGCCCTTACTGGAAGCATGGGTACCATGTGCTGAAAGGCGTGGACAGGATTATACCTGTAGATGTTTATGTGCCGGGCTGTCCGCCGAGGCCTGAATCTCTTATCGGGGGACTGATGAAAGTCCAGGAACTGATCCGCATGGAGCAAATCGGTATCTCTCGCGCAGAAGCATTGAAAAAACTCGAGGAGAAAAGTATCGATCCGGGTCAACTCATTCAGGCGGCACGCAAAGGCGCAATAGCCTCGTAAAACAACTTTTAAGCAGGTTCCAGATGGGAGATACACAGGAAAATATACCGCAGTCGGATGAAGTTATTGCTGCAAAAGCAGTATGGCAGGTTATCAATGAGAAGTTCGGGGACGCTGTATCGGAGTTGGACGAAAATCCTTTCATGCCGTTTTTCGAAGTGCTGAAAAGAGAGCAGTGGAGGGATATCGCTCTTTTCATGCGTGACAATCCGAAGCTCCGTTTTACCTATATGGCCTGTCTTTCCGGAGTCGATTATCCTGAAGAAGGAAAACTTGGAATTGTATGCAACCTTGAGTCGCTTGGAGAGTTTGGCCATAGAATTGCCGTAAAGGTAAAATGCGACCGGGATGGGGGCATTATTCCCTCTGTTGCAAAAGTATGGAAAACAGCAGACTGGCACGAAAGGGAAGCGTACGACATGTACGGTATGGAATTCAGTGGTCACCCGGACCTCAGACGGATTCTCTGTCCGGAAGACTGGGAAGGGTATCCTCTTCGCAAGGACTACCAGGTACAGGAGACATACCACGGTATAAAGGTGCCGGAATAAGGAGTTGGACGTAGGTTATAATTGTAAAAGCATTACACATGCAGGAGTTGGGAAAGGCGGAACATTCATCAGTCAGGGTTACCCCGAAGGGTGATAACCGGGTGATTATTGAAAAAGACATCTCGAGTGAGGAGATGATTCTGAATATGGGTCCCCAGCACCCTTCGACGCATGGCGTGCTTCGGCTTGAATGCAAGACGGATGGAGAGGTTGTTATCGAAGCCGAACCCTATCTGGGCTATCTCCACCGCTGTTTTGAAAAGCATGCCGAGATGGTTGATTATCCGGGTGTCGTGCCTTTTGTGGATCGCATGGACTACCTTGCCTCGATGAACAGTGACTTTGCTTTCTGCATTGCCGTCGAAAAGCTGCTCGATGTCGAAATCCCGAGACGTGTCGAGTTCATACGCGTTATCGTTTCGGAATTCAACAGGATTGCATCTCATCTGGTTGCCATCGGTACGTATGCGATCGATCTCGGTGCGTTTACGCCGTTTCTGTTCTGTTTCCGGGACAGGGAGCATATTCTGAATCTCCTGGAATGGACTTCGGGGGCGAGGATGCTTTACAATTATATTCTTATCGGCGGGGTTGCTTACGATTTTCCTGAAGGGTTCAAGGAGAGAGCGCTCGAGTTTGTAAAATACTTCAGACCAAAGGCTCTCGAACTACAGAAGCTGCTGACTGAAAACGAGATTTTCGTAAAGCGTACCAAAGGCATCGGCATGATGCCGGCCGATGTCGCTATAAACTACGGCTGGTCCGGGCCCATGCTGCGGGGTTCAGGGGTGGAGTGGGATCTCAGAAAAGAGGATGCCTATTCCATTTATCCTGAACTTGATTTCAAGGTTTGTGTACCTGACGGAAGGTTTTCGGATATCGGTGACTGTCTTTCCCGCCACCTTGTCAGGGCGATGGAAATGGAGGAGAGCCTCAATATCATCGAGCAGAGCTTGGAAATGATGCCGGAAGAGGATGGTTTCGATCCGAGGGCTGCCATTCCCAAGCGCATCAGGCCGAAGGCAGGTGAGGTGTATGGCCGTGCAGAAAACCCGCGGGGTGAACTCGGGTTTTATATCCAGAGTGACGGGAAATCGACCAGCCCCCTGCGTTGCAAAGCCCGTTCATCCTGTTTCGTGAATTTGTCCGCCATGAAAGAACTTTCTCTCGGGCAGCTTATCCCGGATCTCGTCTCAATCATAGGAAGCATCGATATTGTGCTCGGGGAGGTTGACCGATGAGTACCGGAGCTCTTCTGCCAAACAGTTTTCCTCTTGTTATGAGTACAAACCTCAATGCCTGGTCCGACGCACTCTCTGAACTTCACCTGTTTGGAATGCCGTTCGGACTTATCATTATAGCCGCTATTCCACTGGTGTTCATAGCGCTCTACGCCCTTACCTATGGTGTGTACGGTGAACGGAAGATATCCGCATTCATGCAGGACCGGCTCGGTCCGATGGAGGTGGGCAAGTGGGGTATTTTACAGACGCTTGCCGATATTCTCAAGTTGCTCCAGAAAGAGGATATCGTCAACAAGTCGGCTGACAAGTTTTTGTTTGTCATCGGACCCGGAATACTGTTTGTAGGTGCGTTTCTTGCTTTTGCGGTTCTGCCTTTCGGGCCTGCGTTTATCGGTGCTGATCTGAATGTCGGACTGTTCTACGCAATAGGTATCGTTGCCCTTGAAGTTGTCGGTATTCTGGCTGCAGGCTGGGGCTCGAACAACAAATGGGCGCTTTACGGTGCCATACGGAGTGTTGCCCAGATCGTCAGCTACGAGATACCCGCGGCAATTGCCATTTTGTGCGGTGCCATGATGGCCGGTACGTTGAGCATGCAGCAGTTCAACCTTCTGCAGCAGGGTGAATACGGGTTTCTGCACTTTTTCCTGTTCCAGAATCCTATCGCATGGCTTCCGTTTATCATCTATTTCATTGCGTCGCTTGCAGAGACGAACCGTGCACCGTTCGATATTCCTGAAGCCGAGTCGGAGCTTGTGGCCGGGTATTTCACCGAGTACACCGGCATGAAGTTCGCCGTTATTTTTCTTGCAGAGTACGGCAGCATGTTCATGGTTTCGGCGATCATTTCAATTGTTTTTCTCGGCGGCTGGAATTCTCCGTTGCCCAATATCGGTCCATTGTCTCTCAATGACTGGACAACCGGTCCCGTCTGGGGGGCATTCTGGATCGTGATGAAGGGTTTCTTTTTCATCTTTGTCCAGATGTGGCTGCGATGGACGTTGCCAAGGCTGAGAGTCGATCAGCTCATGCATCTTTGCTGGAAAGTGCTTACACCGTTTGCTTTTGTGGCCTTTGTGCTGATCGCGGTTTGGGAGATTTATGTCAAATAGGATTCAGAGATAATCATGAGTGGGTATTTCAGGGACATAGGCAGCAGTATCGCAACCATTCTCACCGGGATGGGCATCACCCTGCGCCATTTTTTCAATGCCGTGAAGCGGAAAGGCGATGCCGGTATCGATGAAGAAAACTATTTCAATCAGGTTGATGGCCTGGTGACTCTCCAATATCCGAGAGAAGCGATCCCTACCCCGAAGATCGGTCGCTACAGGCTCTATAACGAGATTGACGATTGCATAGGATGCAATCAGTGTGCAAGGGCGTGTCCGATCGACTGTATCACCATTGACACCATCAAGGCCACCAAAGATGATCTTGCGGTTTGCGGTAAGACATCGGGCGGACAACAAAAGCGGTTCTGGGTTCCGGTATTCGATATCGATGTGGCGCAGTGTATGACCTGCGGTATCTGTTCGGCTGTCTGTCCTACTGAATGCCTCTATCATACGCAGGTGAGTGACTTTTCCGAGTTCAGCCGCGAAAACATGATCTATCATTTCGGCAATTTGACGAAACTGGAAGCCGAGGCGAAACGGAAGAAACTTGAAGAGGAGAAAAAAGCAGCGCCGGCACCGAAACCCAAGCCCAAGCCAAAACCTGCACCGAAAACAGAACCTGAAAAGGGTTCACAATAAGCACAGTTTTAACACTAATGGGTGTATAACACATGACGAATACAACCTATACAGTAATTTTTTATTTGTTTGCCGCAATAACGGTCTTTTCCGCTGCTTTTGTGGTCTTTTCAAAAAACGTCATTTATTCGGCATTTTCTCTCCTGTTTACGTTTTTCGGAGTGGCGGCGCTTTATGTTTTTCTGAGCGCCGACTTTATCGCCGTAACCCAGGTTATCGTGTATGTCGGCGGCATTCTGGTCCTTCTGCTTTTCGGTGTCATGTTTACCAACAAGATCATGTTGACCGATCTGAAGACTGAAGTGCTGAATATCGTTCCCGGTATCCTGTTGCTGATTACCATAACCGGCGGGCTTGTCTACACTTTTCTGACAAGGGCGGAATGGTTTACGACGGCCAGCCAGCTGCAGGGAAGTGTGGTGGAAAGAATCGGTTTCGAGACCATGTCCCGATACGTACTGCCTTTTGAAATGGTATCGATTCTCCTGTTGCTTGCACTGATCGGCGCAGCATTTCTTGCCAGGTTTGACAAGCCCCGGAAAATGAATCAAAAGTAGGTTACCATGGAATCTTTCAGCACAATAGGTCTCAACCACTATCTCGTCATATCGGCAATACTCTTCGGTCTGGGTCTTTTCGCGATCGTAACCCGCAAGAATGCTATTGTCGTGCTTATGGGAGTAGAGCTGATTCTTAATGCCGCGAACATCAATCTGGTTGCGTTTTCCAAGTACAACGGAGGAATGGAGGGAGTGATGTTCAGCCTTTTTGTCATTGTTCTTGCTGCGGCTGAAGCCGCAATTGCTCTGGCGATTATCATCAATATTTATAAAACATTCAATACTGTCGATGTCTCCAGTATTGATTCCATGAAAGAGTAAGCTGTAACGGGGGAATCCGGTCCCGTTGTTTCTGTAAAGCAAAAAAGATATGCACAACTTAATCCAGTTATCAATAATCGTACTGCTGCTTCCGCTGCTTTCGTTCGTACTGTTGATATTTTTCAACCGTCGTCTGCCGCGAAATGGTGATTTTCTTGCCGTTGGTTTTCTGGGAGCGACGTTTGCCATTTCAGCCTGGATTTTCTGGAATGTCATTGTGGTTGGCTACGACCCTGCATTCAAGCTTGTCTGGAACTTTAACTGGATTGATTTTGGAGATGTGCCGGGTGTCGGCCCGCTGCAGATCAAGATGGGGATACTGATCGATAACCTGACGGCGATCATGCTTGCGATGGTGTCGCTTATCAGTCTTCTGGTGCACATCTACTCAACCGGGTACATGTCCGGGGATAAATATTATGGACGCTACTTTGCCTATCTCGGTATCTTTACTTTCTCGATGCTTGGTATCGTGCTTTCGGACAACCTGTTCTCGATCTATATTTTCTGGGAGCTTGTCGGTCTGTCCTCTTATCTGCTTATCGGTTTCTTCTTTGAGAAACAGAGTGCGGCGGATGCGCAGAAAAAGGCTTTTCTCACCAACCGCGTCGGCGATATCGGCATGTGGCTGGGAATTCTTATCCTGTACTCGCAGTTTCACACGTTCGGTTATGAAGAGATCTATGAGCATATCAAGGCCGGTGATTTTCACATGTCCCAGGCATGGCTGACAGCAGCGGGCATCCTGCTCTTCATGGGGTGTGTCGGTAAATCAGCACAGTTTCCACTGCATGTCTGGCTTCCTGATGCGATGGAGGGCCCGACTCCGGTTTCGGCGCTTATTCACGCAGCAACCATGGTTGCCGCCGGTGTCTACTTCGTCGCAAGAATTTTTGTTATTCTTACGGTTGATGCCCTGCATGTCATAGCGTTTACAGGAGCGATTACCGCCTTTATGGCAGCCACGATCGCCATTACACAACACGACATCAAGCGTGTTCTGGCATATTCGACGGTTTCACAGCTCGGCTATATGGTGCTTGGCCTGGGTGTCGGAGCGTATTCCGCTGCATTGTTCCACCTGCTCACACATGCATTTTTCAAGGCATGTCTTTTCCTTGGTTCAGGTGCCATCATTCATGCCATGCATCACGAACAGGATATGCGCTGGATGGGCGGGCTGAGCAAAAAAATGCCGTGGACCTTTGTAACCTTTACTGTTGCGACGCTTGCCCTTGCAGGCCTGCCTCTTACAAGCGGTTTTATGAGCAAGGACGCCATCTTGGCCGGTGCACTCGGATTTGCGGAAGTCGAGGGAGGTGGTATTTACTATCTGATTCCGGTACTCGGGTTTTTCTCTGCCATGCTGACGGCCTTTTACATGGGGCGTCAGATATGGCTGGTGTTTTTCGGCAAGAGTCGAACGCACCTCAAGCTTGCTGACGAACATCACGGTCATGACGATCATGGTCACCATGAAGTTCACGAAGTATCGTGGGCCATGAGAATGCCTCTCGTTGTTCTTGCTGCGTTGTCCGTCTTTGCTGTTTTCTCTCCTGACCCGCTTGATGGCGCAAAAGGCTGGTTCATGCATCTTGTGCAGACTCCTGAAACAGTTGTTGCTGCAGACATGAGTCCTGCCCGTGCAGACTGTTATCGGGACGAAGCCGTCACGGTCGTTGCAGAAGCGGACCACGACGGGTCTTCTGATGTCCTGCATGGTGAAGAAGTTGTGGCTGGTCATGCTGTTACTTTTGCCGATCATTCAACCGACGCCGAACATGGGGAGGCGCAAGCCGGGGAGCATGGAGAACAGCATGCAGAAGAACATGGAAAAGAACATCATGGTCCTGTGTTCGATGATCCTCGTCAGGCTGCCATTGCACATGCAGCACATGAAAACCATGATCCGGCCATCATGTATTCGAGCATCATGGTTGCGCTGGGTATCGGCCTTGCACTGATTGTCTACGCATTCGGGTTCATCAATCCGGAAAAAACCGCGCAGCGCATCAGGCCTCTTTACCTCTATTCGTTCAACAAGTGGTACTGGGATGAGATCTATGATGCGACTGTCATCAAAGGTTCATTGCTCATATCGAGGTTGCTGGCCTGGTTCGACAGTAATATTGTCGACGGTATTGTCAACGGAGTCGGTGCCATGGTCAGGCGGTTCGGCACGGCAAGTGGCGGTTTCGATCAGTATGTCGTTGACGGCATGGTAAACTTTACCGCCTTTTTCGTGCAAACTTCCGGAGCTGCGATGAAAAAAATCCAGACAGGAAAGGTACAGACCTATCTTGTCATGGCGCTTGTAGCAGTAACGGGGTATATCGTTTACTACTTCATACAGGTGATGCCATAGTCATAGACGAAAAGAGAGGTTTTTATTTAATCTGAAACTAACAGATAACTGAAGATGCTGAGTTTAATTGTTTTTCTGCCCATCATAGCCGGCCTCGTAATTCTTGCAGTGCCGTCATCGCAAAAGCAGATCATCAGGATCGTAACATTGCTTGCGGCCCTTGCTCAGGGAGTTCTGGCTGTTCTCATATGGCAGGGCTATGATCCCTCTCTTCCGGGTATCACTGCTGCCGCAGACGGTTCACTCGATGGAACATTCCAGTTTGTCGAAAGACTTCCCTGGATCACTCTGGATCTCGGGAACTTCGGCACATTGAACATCGAATACTTCCTTGGTGTTGACGGGCTGTCGATTACCATGGTGTTACTGACGGCACTGATCTCCATTATCGCGGTCCTCTCAAGCTGGACAATACAGAAGCAGGTAAAAGGCTACTTCATTCTGTTCAATCTTCTCAGCACGGCGATGATGGGCTGTTTTGTGGCTCTGGATTTCTTCCTGTTTTATGTGTTCTGGGAACTCATGCTTCTGCCGATGTACTTCCTTATCGGTATATGGGGAGGACCGAACAGGGAGTATGCGGCAATCAAGTTTTTCCTTTACACGTTGTTTGGTTCGGTTTTCATGCTGCTGGTCATGATCGGACTTTATTTCAGTGTCATCGATCCGGCTACGGGCAACCATACTTTCAGCCTTGTCGCAATGGCCAGTCAGGAAAACTATATTCAGGGCTCTATTTTCGGGCCTGAAAGTGTCATGTGGCGCTATGCAGCCTTTATCGTACTCTTTATCGGTTTTGCCATCAAAGTCCCGATGTTTCCTTTCCATACATGGCTTCCCGACGCCCATGTCGAGGCGCCTACACCGATTTCAGTAATTCTGGCCGGCGTGCTCCTGAAGCTCGGTACTTACGGTATGATGAGGATCAACTTCCCGTTTTTCCCTGAAGTTTTCCAGGCTTCGCTCTATGTGATTGCCGTTTTCGGCGCAATCAATATCATTTACGGTGCTTTCTGTGCGCTGGCACAGTCGGATCTCAAGAAGCTTGTTGCGTACTCATCGATCAGTCATATGGGATATGTGCTGCTCGGTCTTGCGGCCAACAACACAGAAGGTATGACCGGTGCGCTCTATCAGATGTTCAATCATGGCACCATCACCGCCATGCTTTTCCTTCTTGTCGGAGTTATCTATGACCGTGCACATACACGCCAGATTGACAAGTTTGGAGGTCTTGCCTCCTACATGCCGGTCTATGCAGGAATTGTCACCATAGCATGGTTCGCTTCCCTCGGTCTTCCGGGGCTCAGCGGGTTTATTTCCGAGGCACTTGTTTTTGTCGGAGCGTTCAGTTCCGAACTGATAAGAAACGTCGCTATTGTTTCCGTTCTGGGCATCGTGTTCGGTGCTGCTTACCTGCTCTGGTCTCTGCAAAGAATGTTTCTTGGTAAAAGGAACCCCGATGCGGTTTATGAGTTGCACAAAGATGCCGAAGGTAACGAACAGATCCATTTCCATGACTGGAAAGGCAAAAACGATCTTGACGGAAGGGAGCTGACCATGCTCGTGCCGCTTGCTGCAATTATCATTATTCTCGGAGTCTATCCGATGCCGGTTCTCGGCATGATAACCTCAAGCATCAACAGGCTTGTCGAGGTTTTGTCACCGGTTATACTTACAGCGGTGAATTAAGCTCAGAAAAAAGCAAAAAGCCAGAATTACGAACAGCGTTTTTTAGAACATTCACGTTACCAATATGTACGAGCTACCATCCGGTGCTGAAATACAGGCGATCATTACGACGCTGAAGTCCAGTGCGGCATATTATCTCCCCGAGATATACCTCTCGGCTCTCTTTCTTGTGCTGATTCTGGTTGATCTGATCTTCAGGCCGAAAAAACATCACCTGCTTTCGATTATATCGCTGACAGGTCTTGCAGGCAGTCTCTGGTTTATATGGCAACAGCATGCAATCACCGGACAGGAAATCTTTTTCGGCATGTATGTTATTGATGAGTTTGCGATTTTTTTCAAGTATTTCTTTGTGCTTTCCGGCATACTCACCGTACTTCTCTCGATGTCGTCGGATGAGCTCAACAGCAGGACGTCAGGTTTGGGCGAGTACTATGTTCTGGTTGTCGGCATGGTTGTCGGTATGGTCATGATGGCATCGTCCACAGACCTGGTAATGATTCTGGTTGCGATGGAACTTGTCAGTCTCGCTGCCTATGTTCTCACCGGCTACTTGAAGCGTGAACGACGTTCGACCGAAGCTTCTCTGAAATACCTTGTGTACGGTGCGGTATCGTCGGGTTTGATGATTTACGGTTTTTCGATTCTTTACGGCCTTACCGGTGAGACCAACATCTCGGAAATCAGCAGCGTGCTGTTGTCGAGAGGCTACGATCCGGTGACGCTGATGATCGCATCGATCATGATTCTTGCTGGTATCGGGTACAAAGTCGGTGCCGTTCCGTTCCATTTCTGGAGCCCTGACGTGTACGAAGGCGCTCCTATTCCGGTTACCGCTTACCTGTCGGTGGCATCGAAGGCGGCAGGCATTGCTCTCCTTATACGATTTTTCTATGTTGCGGTGCCGCACGGTCCGGAGAACGGTGCTTTGACACCGGGCTCGGAATGGCTGTTGCTGCTCATGATCCTGTCCGTCGCTTCAATGGTATATGGCAACGTTGTCGCCCTCTGGCAGAAAAACGTCAAAAGGCTGCTTGCATACTCTTCTATCGCCCATGCCGGTTACATCCTCCTCGGCATTATTGTCATGGATGAACTGGGAACACAGGCAACGCTTTTCTATCTTCTTTCCTACCTGTTCATGAACTTCGGAGCGTTTCTTGTTGCCGTTATCATTGCCAACAAGACCGGGAGCGAGAACATCGACGACTATCGCGGCCTCGGCAGGAGAATGCCTCTTGCAGGAGCGGCCATGACGGTATTTTTGATCTCACTGGTCGGATTGCCGCCGACGGTTGGTTTTATCGGCAAGCTGATGATATTTTCAGCTCTTCTGGCAAAAGGCTCCGTGTTTGTCTGGCTGGCTCTTGTCGGTATTCTCACCAGCGTTATCTCTCTCTACTACTACATGCTGATCCCGCTTAACATGTACCTGCGCGAGTCGAGGCAGCCGCTTCCCGATACCATCAAGACCGGTTTTCTGCCGCAACTGGTGACAGCGGGTCTCATGCTGCTGACACTTTACTTCGGCCTCTTCTTCACTCCGCTCTCCGATTTCGCCCATTTCGCGGTTACGCTTTTCGGCAATCAGTTGTATTGAGGAACTGACGAACATAAACATATGTCAAGCCTGATCACATCTTTAGGGCGCCGCTATTAATTTGTTGCGCGACCCGAATACTTCGTTGGTCGGTGCTCGAAGTCCTCATGTACTTTGTGTACACTCCGGTTTCTGCGCTCCGTCCGCCTTGTCTTCAGGTCGCTCACGACAATTAATAGAGGTGTCCTTTAATGTGGTGCAGGCCGGGCTTTTTACTTGCTATCCTCTTCCTGTCAGTTTCTTTTTAATCCAGGCCGGTCTCTGCGCATGGGAAGAACAGCAATAACCCGCACAACTTTGTCGCTTATATCATAATAAATTGCATAGGGGAACCTTTTTGAGATCAGCCTTTGGAACCCGAACTGAAATTGATGAATTCCTGCATACAGATAAAGAGATTCAATATCGCTTAAAATGGAGTCCCAGAAATATTCGCCAAGCCAAGGTTTGCGGTGGGAATAGAAAATCTTGCCTTCGTTCATATCGTCAGCGACTTCGTCCAAGACAATAACATGGGTTGGCTCAATCATGAGGATTTGAGTCTTCTCAATTCGTCTATTGACAGGAAGTTAGCTTCACCAGACTCAATCTTTTGACGGCGGAATTCCAGTACTTCTTTATGCCATTGCGGTGAATCGGGTACTTGGTCCTCTTCAATAAGAGAATTCCATATCTGCTCCATTATCTGAATGCGTTGTTGCAAGGGCATCTTTTTTATTTCATCTATTTTCATGTGATTTGTCCTTAAGGTTAGGCAAATTGTGTCCTTTTACTATGCAAGAATAGTTCATAAAATATCCCTGTGTTTCTCCAGAGGATTTTGATATCGGTCTCTCCTATCCACTACTCCAGCTCCAAAGGTGTCTAAGGTTTATCATCAATAGGGGCACATTCCGCCTCCTTTAAAATATGCTGCTGCCCCGCTGTCCGGTTTTGCACATTTCGCGGTTACGCTTTTCGGTAACCAGTTATACTGATCCGTTCAGCGGAAACGATTAAACAGCAAAAGTCCGGCTTCGTAGTGATCAACTGCCAGTCCATGCCTTTCTCCTCTCACGAAGAATTCTTTGTTGATAAGTGTAAAAATCCGCACGGTTATAAACATGTTTGCTGATAAGAGATGCAAAAACCGTATCATCGCCAAGAATTTGCTTTCCTTCTCTAAGAATCTGTCCGAGCAAAGGTTCCCCAACATGTGATAAATCGACAAGATCAACAGGGCGTCCTGTTACAGAAGCAACCTGACCGATCAGCAACATTTTTTCACGGGGATCCAAACGATGATCCGCAAGTACCGCAACATCCACGTCACTCTCCATTCGGGCGTTGCCTTTCACAAGAGAGCCGAAAAGAATGGCACATAAAATACCCGGATGTTCCTGTAACAGGATTTTGATATGTTCTGTTTCGGAATTCATCATCTTCCACACTGTTGAAATATTCACTGCTTTCAATATATCAATTCATTTTCTCCGGTTCCAAAGGTGCCTGTGGTTTCCCATCAATAGGGGCACGTTCCACCTCTCTTAAAATATGCAGTTCGATGTATGGAATCAGGTGTACTACATCTATGACTGTGAACAAAGAAGCATCCGATATTATCAAGTCATTCGAAAGACTGTACTTATGGGCAAGTTTGAGAGCAGTTCAGTGAAAAGTAGCTATCTCGATCGAAAAAGCTCCGACTTTTTGACGGCTTCGGCAACCGGGACAGGAACCATGGTTTCCCAGCTCGGATCGCCTGCCTCGATTTTTTCAACAACCGTACGTGACCAGATATTTGCCACATTCGGGTTGAAGTCCTTGATGTCGCGGATAAAGTTGTTGCTTTTAAAATACTCCATAAGCGGCTGTACATGCGCCGAGAGAGTCACCGAGTCGGAAGCAAGCAGCATGTCCCCGTTATCGGCTTTCTCCGGATAAACATAGAGCTTGGTGTTTTTGCCGAACATCGTTCCAAAGGCCTCTAGGAACCCTCCGTCCAGATCCTTGTAGTTTTCTTCATCGAAAATATCCTGCAGGTTATGGACCCTGACCATGAACGCCACGCGGCGGCGGCAGATGCCGGACAGGTAATGGCTCAGGGTATGAAAATGCTGGAAATGCGAAATCAGAACCGGCTGATTAATCGAAGTGAGCATATCGATACGGGCAAGAAAATCTGTGCTGTCGATGGCTCCGCGTTCAATGAGGCGGTTCATGGAGATTTCAGCAAGGGTCATGACATTTTCCCGTTCATCCTCGGGCAGATTGTTTCTGAACTGTTCCGCACCTTTTTGAAGCATCTCAACGTTTAACAGGGTCGGCGGGCGGAAACTGCCGCGCAACGTAACAATGTTTTTCTTGTACAGTTCTTCAGAGGGTTGTACTACGTTGCCCTCGGCATTGAACATAATGACATTGGTGAAGCCGTTGCTAACCAGCTCGAGACTGAGCAGGCGGTCATCCATATGTTCGAAAGCAGATCCGGTGACCTTGATTGCATCAATTTGTATACGCTCGTTTGTAAGATTGTCCATCAGCGAACGAACGAAGTCTGCCATGCTGTCGTTTGCAAAATAACAACTGTGGATCAGGTTAACCCCGAACGTTCCGATAGCCTCCTGCTGAAACAGGTTTTGGTTGTCCAAAAGTTTTATATGAACGATGACCTGGCTTGGTTCACCACCCGGACTATGCTGGAATTTTATCCCTGTCCAGCCGTGATAATTGCCGCCGCCGCGATACCCCTTGGCGGTTACGGTGTTTGCGTAGGTGAAGAAACGCGATTTTTCGCCACGCTCAAGGTTAAGCCGCTGCATCAGCGTTGTGCATTCGGTTTTAAGCATGCTGATTAGCCGCTCTTCGCTGACGTACCGGCCTGTTTCTCCGTAAATCGCATCGGACATGGTCATGTCGTAGGCAGACATGGTTCTGGCAATAGTGCCTGCGGCTCCTCCCGCCTGAAAAAAATGACGGGCGACTTCCTGTCCGGCGCCGATTTCGGCAAAACTTCCGTAAATGGTTTCGTCTAGGTTGATTTGCAGCGCCTTTTGGCGGGGCGACAATACTTTGTGTGCGGACATAAAACTTCTTTGCGATTAGTGAAAGGGAATTTCGAGGCTTTCGGAAGCATTTTGAGGATAATACAGTAAATGTCCAATACCGGCAAAAGAAAAAAAGGTGACTGGTTGAAAGCATTTTGCCGCCGGAATGGCAGTTCCTCCGGTTTCTTGTTAAAAAAGAATATTAACAATTGTTAATACATGAATAATGAATTACATTTAAATTATCCCCAATGACATAAGTATACTGAGTCTGTCTTTTAAACAATGCCGGGTTACGGGGTAGCTGTGATGAGCCCCCCGGAAAAGAAGGAGATAGTAATGAATAAACAACAGACTTACGCAGAGATTTTTAAAGCGCGGGGGCTGAACCGCCGTGACTTTCTTAAATTCTGCGGTCTTACTTCAGTATCTCTCGGCCTTGCGCCCTCACTTTTGCCGAAAATCGTCCATGCAATGGAAACAAATCCCAGAACACCGGTTATATGGATGCATGGTCTTGAATGTACCTGTTGTACGGAATCTTTCATCCGGTCTTCCCATCCGATAATGGCTGACATCGTTTTCAACATGATCTCTCTGGACTATGACGATACGTTGAGCGCTGCAGCCGGGCATCAGCTTGAGGAAGTGCGCAGAAAAATCATGAAGGATTACAAAGGGAAGTATATCCTGGCCTGTGAAGGCAACGCTCCTGTCAAAGATGACGGCGTTTACTGTCTCGTTGCCGGTGACTCATATATGAACCTCCTGAAGGAAACGGCTGCGGATGCCGCTGCGGTTATCGCTTGGGGCGCCTGTGCATCGTTCGGTTGTGTTCAGAATGCCGACCCCAATCCTACAGGTGCTGTTCCTGTTTCAGAGATCATCACCGACAAACCTCTTGTCAATGTTCCCGGCTGTCCGCCGATCGCCGAGGTCATGACAGGTGTTATCACTCACTACCATACTTTCGGGACTCTTCCGGAACTCGACCGCATGAAGCGTCCCAAGGCTTTTTACGGTACCCGTATCCATGACAAATGCTACCGTCGGGCGTTTTACGATGCCGGTATGTTTGTCAGAGACTTTGATGATGAATCGACAAGAAAAGGATGGTGTCTGTACAAGATGGGCTGTAAGGGTCCGACAACATACAATGCCTGTTCGAAAACGGAATGGAATGACGGGATAAGTTTCCCGATCGGTTCCGGGTATCCGTGTTTCGGCTGTGCGGCGCCGGGATACTGGGATGAGGGGCCTTTCTATACGAGGCTGGCGGATGTGTCATTCCTGGGTATTGATTCGAACGCTGACAAGATCGGCGCGATAGCCGTAGGCGCGGCGGCGGCAGGTGCGGCTGCTCATGCTGCTGTAACCGCAGTCAGGAAGAAAAAAGCAGGCGGAGAAAACGATCAACTTGAGGAGTAAAGGAGTCGAATCGCGGAACAAATAAGGAGAGGTGCCCCATAAGTAACAGGAGAAACTTATTATGGCTAAAAAAATAGTTGTCGACCCGATTCCGAGAATAGAGGGTCATTTGCGGATAGAAGCAAAGCTCGGCGAAAACAACGTCATTGAAGATGCATTCAGCAGCGGTACGATGTGGCGGGGTATTGAGATAATTCTCAAAGGCAGGGATCCTCGTGATGCATGGGCCTTTGCCGAGCGTATCTGCGGTGTTTGTACGACTGTTCATGCTCTTGCATCGGTCAGGTGTGTAGAGGACGCTCTTGGTATCGAGACTCCGAAAAACGCGAAGATCATCAGAAACCTGATGAATGCGACCCAGCAAACCCAGGATCACCTGGTGCATTTCTATCATTTGCATGCCCTGGACTGGGTGGATGTGGTAAGCGCGCTGAAAGCCGATCCGAAAGAAACGTCGCGTATAGCCCAGAGTATTTCCCCATGGCCTAAATCATCGCCGGGCTATTTCAGGGACCTTCAGCAGAAGCTTGTCGGCTTTGTCGAAAGTGGTCAGCTCGGTATTTTTTCCAACGGTTACTGGGGGCACCCTGCGTACAAGCTTCCTCCAGAAGTCAACCTTTTAGCTGTAGCGCATTATCTTGAAGCACTTGATTTTCAGAAAGAAATCGTAAAGATTCATACCGTATTCGGCGGGAAGAACCCTCATCCGAACTATCTTGTCGGTGGTATGGCCTGCGCAATAGATCCGAACCGGAATACAGCCATCAATATCGAGGTTCTCAGTATGGTAAAGAAAATTATCGAGGATACGATGGTCTTCATTGAGCAGGTTTATATTCCCGACCTGATTGCGATCGCCGGTTTTTACAAGGACTGGTTGTACGGGGGAGGGCTTGGCAATTACCTCTGCTACGGTGATTTTCCTGAAAACAGCGTTGACGACGCTTCTTCGCTTCTCTGGCCGAGAGGAGCAATTCTCGACAAGGATCTTTCGACAATCCACGATGTTGATCCTCGTGACCTGAGCCAGGTTACCGAGGAGGTCAGCCATAGCTGGTATACTTACAGCAACGGAGATGACAAGGGGCTGCATCCATGGGAAGGCGAGACAAGTCCTCAATACACCGGTCCCAAACCGCCGTTCGAGTTTCTGGACACGGACAAGAAATACAGTTGGCTGAAGACACCGCGCTGGAAAAACCATCCGATGGAAGTGGGACCGCTGGCAAGGGTTCTTCTGGCTTATGCCAAAGGCGATGCCATGATCAAGGATACGGTTGACATGGTGCTCGGCAAGCTTGATGTTGGTGCTGAAGCCCTGTTTTCAACACTGGGGAGAACCGCGGCACGTGGTATCGAGTGCTTGCAGACTGCCGGTTTCATGAAGCACTTCTATGATCAGCTTGTCGACAACATCAAAACGGGTGATTACAGGACAGCAAACACCGAATTATGGGACCCCTCGCGGTGGCCGAAAGAAGCCAAAGGTTTTGGCTATACCGAGGCTCCTCGTGGCGCTCTGGGACACTGGATTCATATCAAGGACGGTAAGATCGAAGACTACCAGATCGTTGTTCCTTCAACCTGGAACGCTTCCCCGCGTGATGCAAACGGGGCGGTCGGGGCATACGAGTCAGCCCTCAAGGGAACACCGATGGCCGATCCTGAGAAGCCGCTCGAGATTCTCAGGACTGTTCATTCTTTTGACCCGTGTCTTGCCTGTGCTTCTCATGTCTTTGACATGAATGGCAACGAGATAACAAAGGTCACCATCGTTTAAACGGAGGAAATCATGAGCAGAATGATCGAGGAAATCTATGTCTGGAGACTGCCGGTCAGGATGTATCATTGGGTAAATGCGATTTGTATTGCGGTTCTGCTTCTTTCCGGTTTCTACATAGCTTCTCCGTATCTGAACCCGCCGATAGGAGAGGCTGTCTGGTTCAAGCAGATGTCGATCTTTCGTTTCGTACACTTTGCAGCTGCGTTTATCTTTATCGCGAACTATCTTTTCCGTATGTACTGGGCGCTTTTCGGCCATGATCGCTACGCCCGTTTTGCAGGCTTCAAGCCCTGGTCGCCAAAATGGTGGGGTAAACCGTTCAGAGAGCAGATGGCCTCCTATCTTTTCCTGAGGAGAGATGAACCAAACTATATAGGGCATAATCCGGTGGCAGCCATGTCCTATTTTATTTTCATCTTTGTCGGTTCGCTTTTCATGATTGTCACCGGTCTTGCGATGTATGGCGAAAACAATCCGGGAGGATTCACTGATACCTGGTTTGGCTGGGTTATTCCCCTGTTCGGCAGCAGCTACAATCTGCATATCGTCCATCATAGCGTGGCATGGATCTTTCCGTTTTATCTGATCCTGCATCTCTACGCGGTGTTCCGTCACGACGTTGTGGGCCGTACAAGCGTGACGTCATCGATTATTACGGGGTATAAGCATAGGGTTGAGGACGAGCCTTCTCTTGACTGAGCATGGCTCAGTCAAAAGTGACAAGTGACTCCGCCCGATGAATCGGGCGTGGTGACGAGTGACAAGGGGGTTGTCGGTCTGATGAATTGCCTGTTGAGAAGAAATCCTGAATCAAGAATTCTGAATTCAGTGAAAGAATGGTGAAAAGAAATCAATCATCCGAGTAGAGTGTCGTATGAAAAAGATCAACGTCATCGGTCTTGGTAACATTCTGTTCGGTGACGAGGGATTTGGTGTCGAGGCTGTAAAGCGGCTTGAAAAAGAAAGTTCGGATCTGTCAGGTGCCGTGCAATTTATTGATGGAGGTACACAGGGAATCTACCTGCTTGACTATGTCGAATCGGCTGACGTACTGATTATTTATGATGCTATTATTCCTTCGGATTTCGACCAACAGGTTTATGTATATCGTAACGATGAACTTCCGGCCTTTATCCACCGTAAAATGTCATCTCACCAGATGGGGCTCAGCGAACTTCTTTCTGTTGCTCGTCTTCACGCAAGGCTTCCCGATGACATTGTTCTCATCGGGGTGCCGCCGAAGAACCTTGAGCTCGGCAGCGGCATAAGCCGGGCTGTTGAAGGACTGCTTGAGGACGCTGTAGGCGAGGGGAAAAAAATCCTCAACAGTTTTATCAGCGATTGATCAGGCGGAGAAACTCGCTTCTTGTGGACTGGGAGGAAAGAAACTCGCCTGACATGGCTGAGGTCGTTGTGGTTGAGTTCTGTTTTTCCACACCCCTCATAACCATGCACATGTGTTTTGCCTCGATCACGACACCCACTCCTCTCGGGCTCAGGACACCCTGGATAACATCACGGATCTGCTGGGTAAGGCGTTCCTGGACCTGAAGCCTGCGTGCATAGACTTCCACCACTCTTGCAAGCTTGGAAATGCCGACGATTTTGCCGTCCGGGATATAAGCAACGTGTGCCTTGCCGAAAAACGGCAGCATGTGGTGTTCGCACATTGAAAAAAGCTCGATATCCTTGACCAGCACCATTTCATCATAGGATTCGGAAAAGACAGCTTTTTTCAACATCTCTTCAGGGTCCTGGCGGTATCCTTTCGTAAGAAACCGCAACGAGCGCGCAACTCGTTCAGGTGTCTTTACAAGCCCCTCGCGGTCAGGGTTTTCACCAATGCCTTCGAGCATGTTGTATACCGCGTCAGACAGCCCTGAAATGATTTCCTGATCGGTATCGTGGATATCGTTAAAACAGTCATCATCGGCACATGAACTGTATCCGGCATAAGAGGCAGGGTTATTCACCCAGGTACCGGACGGAGTTTTTTCTTGTTTCATGGATCGTGACTTCATGAAGGGTTATTCCTTTGTTAATGTAGCGCTGCAATGCAACGGTTAAAATGTCCCATACAGTGACGGCAAGCATTTCCGTGCTCGGAACCGCATTTCTGAGTTCCTTGACATCGAAGTTGAGGTGCTTGTGATCGAACCGTTTCATGATTTCCTGTTCGAGAATCTGTTTCAGTTCCTTCATGTCAAGCAGAAATCCGGTTGCCTGGTCGACAATTCCGCTTACGGTTATTTCCAGCTCATAATTATGTCCGTGCCCGTGGGTGTTGCTGCATTTGCCATAGATGTCCCGGTTTTCATCGTCTGAAAAGTCAGGATTGTACAGGCGGTGCGCGGCATTAAACTCGACGGTACGGGTGACGTAGATTTTTCTGGGCTTTTTCAGGGCATTATTCATAAGGTAAACAAATGCGCGGTAATATAAGAGTATGTTGGAAAGCGGTCTTTTTTTGTCGGATGCAGAGCAAGCAAAGCAATTCACCGAAAGTTAACTTTCGCCTTTGTCAATAAGTTTCAGCGGGTTGGAAATACTCTCGACCGGACGGTTCGCCTTACCGGTTTGCCTGATCGTGTTCGAATTCCTTTTTAAGGTTTGCGACATACTGATCGACGATTCCTTCGAATTCCATTCTGATCAAAGGGGAGAGAAAAAATTCCAGAAAGCCCGCCATGCCGACCGTAAGAGCACCGCTGGACTGTAGTGCCACCTTGCACCCTTTCTGCGTTGACATGATTTCCCATTTTCCGTCGACGATAGCGTTGCCGATTCCTTCAACAGGAATCCATGTAACCGTTTGCTGATCTTTATCGGAGATATATTTACAGGCGTAGATGGATTGCTGGAGCGTATAATCCCCAATTCCGATGCGTTCCATTTCCCATCTCCAGATATTATTGCCAAGGTCGACTATTTTCTCTGTCTTTGGAAAAAAAGCACCTGATTTTGCAACGTCGGAAAGTAGTTCGAAAACCTTTTCGAAAGAAGCCGCTGTATTGAATGTGCGGCTGATGTTGATTGTCACGGTAAAGGACATGGGCTCTCGGTTATGATGAAAAAGGGCACCTCAATTTATTTATTCCTCGCTTCAATTGCTTCGTTGAGCGGATAGAAAGGGGTTTCTGCGCTCCGTTCGCCT
>OFES01000038.1_pt1 | contig 48457 bp, 39 predicted proteins | sample 1521151 | NCBI WGS metagenome assembly OFES01 (sample SAMN04272335, study PRJEB24112) | coral metagenome | biome: Coral reef; feature: Shallow seawater; material: Coral tissue | host: Coral | place: China: South China Sea | collected 2014
TGGAGTTGTCGGCAGGTTACCGCCATAAATGGAGGAGCAGCCGGTGGCGTTGCCAAGGACGAGACGATCTCCGTAAAGCTGGGTCATGAGCTTTACGTATGGTGTCTCCCCGCAACCAGCACATGCTCCGGAGAATTCAAAAAGAGGCTGCTGCAGTTGTTGTTCCTTGATGAGACGAGGGTTTATCAAGGAACGGTCGAACTCGGGAATATTGATAAAGTAGTTCCAGTTATCGATTTCATCTTCGCGAATAGGAGCCTGGAGATCCATGTTCAGAGCATGACGTTCAGGATCTTTCTTGTCCCTTGCAGGGCAGATATGAGCACAGATTTCACAACCGGTACAGTCTTCCACCGCTACCTGAATGGTATATTTCAGGCCATTCCAGTTCTTTCCTTTTGCATCGATGCATTTGAATGTCTTCGGTGCGTTCTCGAGATATTTCGGGTCGTACGCCTTGGAGCGGATAACGCCGTGCGGGCACATCAGTGAGCATTTACCGCACTGGATGCAAATATCCTTTTCCCATACCGGAACCTTTTCAGCCAGGTTGCGTTTTTCGAATTTCGAGGTGCCGACCGGGAATGTACCGTCAGGAGGCATCTGGCTTACCGGTATATCGTCTCCTTCGCCCGATATGATTTTCGCCAGGGTGTTACAGACGAACTCGGGAGCTTCACCCGAAATAGGAGGCCGCATCGCTTTTTTGCTGTCGGCAACAGAGCCGAGGGGAACCTCGTGGAGATTTGATACAGAGTTCTCGACCGCCTGAATGTTCTGGTTGACTATTTCGTCACCTTTTTTTCCGTAGGTTTCGCGAATCGATTCCTTGATATTTTCAATGGCTTCTTCGCGGGGAAGTACACCCGAGATGGCAAAGAAGCAGGCCTGCATGATCGTATTGATTCGCTGACCCATGTGGCTTTCTTCCGCCACCTTGTACGCATCGATTGTATAAAGTTTCGCTTTTTTGTTTATCAGGTGCTCCTGTACGAGCTTCGGTAGCTGGTCCCAGAGCTGATCGGGTGAATAATGAGAGTTCACCAAAAGTGTTCCGCCTTCCTTGAGGTTTTTCACCAGATCGATCGATTCGAGGAAAATCCAGTGGTGACACCCGACAAAATGTGCCGTCGATACCTTGTAGGTTGATCTGATGGGATCAGGACCGAACCTGAGGTGCGAAACGGTAATCGAGCCGGCTTTTTTGGAATCGTAGACAAAGTAGCCCTGAGCATAGTTATCGGTGTTTTCACCGATAATCTTGATGGTGTTTTTGTTCGCGCCGACCGTACCATCCGATCCGAGGCCGTAGAACATGGCCCTGAAAACGTTTTCTTCCTCTATACAGAGGTTCTCGTCGTAATCGAGGCTTGTATGCGTAACGTCGTCTGTAATGCCGACGGTAAAATGATTTTTCGGTTCTTCCTGTGCAAGGTTATCGAATACTGCCTTGACCATGGCTGGCGTGAACTCTTTCGATGAGAGGCCGTACCGCCCGCCTATCACTTCGGGATGGCCTTCGTCCATACCTTCGTGAATGGCGTTGACAACGTCGAGATAGAGCGGTTCTCCGGCGCTGCCCGGTTCCTTCATACGGTCAAGTGCGGCAATGGATTTGACGGTCGACGGGAGCGCAGCCAGGAATCGCTTGACATCGAACGGGCGGTAGAGGCGAATCTTGATCAAGCCGACTTTTTCGCCCTGACGGTTGAGGTATTCAACTGTTTCGAGTGCGGTTTCAGCACCAGATCCCATCATGACAATGACACGATCTGCATCCGGGGCACCGTAGTATTGGTAGAGCTTGTACTGACGTCCGGTCAGTTCAGCGAATTTGTCCATTGTTTTTTCAACAATGTCCGGGCAGGCATTGTAGAACGGGTTGACGGTTTCACGGCCCTGGAAGTAGACGTCCGGGTTCTGCGATGTTCCCCGAATGATCGGTGCATCGGGTGACATCCTCCGGTTTCTATGGGCGGTAACCAGTTCGTCGTCTATCATGCTCTTGATCTGATCATTGGAGAGCATTTCTATCTTGGTGATTTCATGCGAGGTACGGAAGCCGTCGAAGAAATGGAGAAACGGCACGCGTGACTCGAGCGTGGCCGCTTCGGCGATCAATCCAAGATCCATGACTTCCTGACCGGAACATGACGAGAGCAGTGCGAAACCTGTTCCGCGTACCGACATCACATCGCCATGGTCACCGAAGATGGAAAGTGCCTGGCAGGCAAGTGAGCGCGCCGAGACGTGGATGGTACAGGGGCTCAGCTCACCCGCGATCTTGTACATCGACGGAATCATGAGAAGCAAACCCTGGGCGGCGGTAAACGTTGTGGTCAGGGCTCCTGTCTGGACAGCGCCATGAACCGCAGCGGCAGCACCTGCTTCACTCTGCATTTCATCTACCAGTGGGACGGTGCCCCAAACGTTCGGGAGTCCTTCTGCAGCCCATGCGTCTGAATACTCTCCCATGTTCGAGGCCGGCGTAATAGGATATATTGAGATAACCTCGTTTGTGCGATAGGCAACATAAGCCAGTGCTTCATTGCCTTCCAATGTCTTATAAATCCGACTCATTGTATAAAAAATAGAAAACAGGTTATTGTTTGCTGGACTTAACGTGTAACTGTATCAGGTATGTCGGAACGACTGATTCTCCTTCGAACCGAAAAAATAATCAAAGAATCAATATACATCATTTTAATTACATTTCGATATGATAAAGTTGTCGGCTGTTTGATTCCGGCGTCTGTAACCGGCTTACTTTTTTTAAGCCTTTTGTTTAATTGACTTTTTTCGAGGTTTATTTTCATGAATGATATTGTCTATGGCAGGAACGCTGTGCTCGAGCTGCTCGCTTCGAACCCTGAAAAGATCGAAAAGATTTACATGCAGTTCAATACAGGGCATCACAAGCTCAAAGAAATTCTCATTACAGCCAAACGTTCAAAGATTCCGACAGGTAAAGCTCGTCTTGAGAAACTCGGTGAGATTGCAGGAACAACCAAGCATCAGGGGGTTTGCGCACTGATCAGCACGATACGTTATTATCAGCTCGATGAAATTTTTCAGAACCCTCGCAATACCAGTCCTTTGATCGTTATCCTTCCCGGGCTGAATGACCCACATAACGTCGGAGCTATCATCCGTACTGCCGAAGCGGTTGCAGCCGATGCCGTCATACTGATCGACGGCAAAGGTACCCCCATCAATGCAGCGGTGCACAAAGCGTCGGCAGGGGCGGCTTCGCACATAAGGCTTTGTAAGGTGAGAAGTCTTGTTGCCTGCCTTAAAATGCTTCGGGAAAAAGGGTATCAGGTTATCGCAGCGGATATGCATGCCGAGAAAAACTACACCGACATTGATTTCAGGCTTCCTTCGGTCTTGCTTATGGGAAGTGAAGGACGGGGGCTCACACCTCATAGCCGTGAACAGTGTGACTGTCTTGTCCGTATACCGATGGCCGGTTGTGTCGAGTCTCTCAACGTAAGTGTTTCGGCAGGGGTATTGCTCTACGAAGCGATGCGTCAACGGTTGTTGTAGGGTGTCTTGAAAAACCTGCTGCGGTTTCTTCGAGCTTCGTTGAGCTGTGCCCGGATTCCTCATGTCCCGACAAGTCGGGACACTCTCCCGATAGTATCGGGACTCCGTTCGTTTCGCTCTTGAAACTCTCACAACGGTTTTTCCTGCTTTTTGCCGGTTACCGACCGAGTACTGGAGACGGATTTCCGCCTGGCGCGGGCAGTTTTCCCATCTTTTGCCAGATGCAAAAAAATATTACCTTGGTTTTTTAATTGACCGCTTTCAATCTCACTGAACAATTAAACAGCTCACGGCCATGAATTTTCCTGATGATCTCCGTTATACCAATGACCATGAATGGGTCAAAGTGCTTGAAGATGGAACAGTTCGTGTTGGAATAACCGATTTTGCCCAGTCCGAACTGGGTGATGTTGTTTTTGTTGAAACAAAGCCCGTGGGAACTTCCTTGACGCAGCATGAGGTTTTCGGTACAGTCGAGGCCGTAAAAACCGTTGCCGATCTGTTTGCGCCGGTTGCCGGCACGATCAAAGCCGTAAATGAAGCTCTCGAAGCGGCGGAAGTCGTCAATACCAATCCTTATGAAGAGGGCTGGATGATAGAGATTTCCATGGATGATCCGACGCAGCTCGATGCGTTGATGACTGCCGAGCAGTACAAAAAAACAGTCGGGGAGTAGTGCAATGCCATTTATTGCCAATACTGACGGCGACCGTGAAGAGATGTTCAAAGGAATAGGGGTTGCATCTTTTGACGAACTGATTACGGACATCCCCGAGGAACTTCGTCTGAAAGGGCCGCTCGATCTTCCTGCAGCGCTCACCGAGCCTCGAGTGATGCAGCTTATGGAACAACTCGCTGCAAGTAATGTCTCTACCGCGAGTCATACAAGTTATCTCGGTGGAGGTGCCTATGATCATTATATCCCTTCTGCAATCAAGACCATTGTATCGCGCAGTGAGTTTTACACCGCGTATACCCCCTATCAGGCAGAGGTTTCCCAGGGTACGCTCCAGGCTATCTATGAGTACCAGAGCATGATCTGTAGACTCTATGGTATGGATACAGCAAATGCATCGCTTTATGACGGTGCGACAGCTCTTGCCGAAGCTGTTTCGATGGCTATGGCCGTCACCGGTCGTTCAAAAGCTGTTGTTGCCGGCAAGCTGCATCCATATTCCCGGCACGTTCTCGAAACATTCATAGAGGCCGGCGGTGACCGTGCGGTTGTTCAAAATGTTTTGGCTGATGGCGTTTGCGATATTGAAAGCCTGGAGGAAACGGTCGACGAAGGCATTGCTGCCGTCATTGTCCAGCAGCCGAACTTCTACGGATGCCTCGAGGATGTCGATCGCATCGGTTCCATTGCCCGCGACAACGGAGCACTTTTCATCGTTTCGGCAGATCCGGTTTCTCTTGGTATTCTCGAGGCTCCAGGCAATTACGGTGCAGATATAGCTGTCGGCGAAGGGCAGCCTCTCGGCAGCGCATTGAATTTCGGCGGTCCCTATCTCGGAATTTTTGCCGTCAAGAAAGACTATGTTCGTAAAATACCGGGACGGCTTGTCGGGCTGACGAAAGACAAGGATGGTGACGATGGTTTCATTCTTACCCTGCAGACAAGAGAACAGCATATTCGACGCGAGAAGGCAACTTCGAATATTTGCACAAATCAGGCTCTGAATGCTTTACAGGCGGTGGTGTATCTCTCTCTTCTCGGCAAGCGAGGGCTCAATGAAGTTGCAGACCATTCCTTGCGGAAATCGCATTATCTTGCCAATAAGATTGCCGAACTGCCGGGATATTCGTTGAAATATCAACAGCCGTTTTTCAGAGAATTCGTTGTGAAAACACCGGTACCTGCTGAGAAGGTCGTCGCTACGATGCTGGAACAGGGGATTCTTGCCGGTTACGATTTACGTGCTGTGGGTGAAGAAGGGTTGCTTGTTGCCGTGACCGAGAAGCGCACGCAAGAGCAACTTGACGATTTTGTCAGGAAACTCGGGGCTGTCAGCTGACAAGCCCCAGGTTTCTGAGTTCTTCCTTGACTTTTTCTTTATTCTCTTCTTGCAAGGCAACGAGTGGCAGGCGGTATACTTCTTCGATCATACCCATCAGTGAGAGGCTGTATTTGACCGGTACAGGGTTACTTTCGATGAAGTTCAGGTTGAAAAGCCTGCGGAGCCTGTTGTTGATCACTCTTGCTTCCTCGAGATTACCCTCATGCATCAACGTGACAAGCTGCTTTATTTCTCCGGGTACCTGGTTTGCCGCGACCGATATGACGCCGTCTCCCCCAAGGGCCATGAACGGCAAAATAAGCGGGTCCTCGCCGGTTAAAACTGAAAAGCTTCGAGGACGCAGTGCAAGCAGTTCCATGATTTGACTCATATTGTCCGATGCTTCCTTTACGGCGGCGATATTTTCACAGTCATTCGCCAGACGGAGAATGGTTTGAGCCGTCATATTGCTGCCTGTTCTTCCGGGAACGTTGTAGACGATAATCGGTATGGAAACCGCCGCGGCGATATGGCTGTAGTGCTGATAGAACCCTTCCTGTGAGGGCTTGTTATAGTATGGGGCGACCGAGAGGATCGCCTGTGCCCCGGCTCTTTCAGCATTTCTCGCCAGTGCTACCGCATTGTCCGTGGCATTGGTTCCCGCTCCTGCAGCCACAAGGAGTTTGTTCCCGGCTTCTTCACGGACGATTCCGATTATTTCTGTTTGTTCGTCGGCGCTGAGTGTCGGAGATTCTCCGGTTGTTCCGCATGGAATGATGATGTCCGTTCCCGCGGCAATATGAAACTGCACAAGGCGGCGCAATGCTTCCTTGTCGACCGACATATCTTGCTTGAAGGGTGTTACCAGGGCAACAGCGGAACCGGTGATTTTTCTTTTTGACATAAACGATCTAAACTGCGTTGAAAGACTTCTGCAAGTCTTGCATGATATCCATGATTGGTAGTAAGTATAAGAGAAACTTATCTTTTTTGCTACAGAGCATCACGTTTAATTTGTTCACTGCTGCCATTGCTGGTTGGCGAGCGGTGCAACGGAAGAAGGGCGCTATGTTCTCAGGTGGTTGTAGCGGTTTGCCAAATGCCCAGTTTTTTTCAGTCCTTCCCGGTGGTTTTTGCATGTTCGATGAGTTCTTCCGCAGCACGCAGGGAGGATTCGGAACGTTGTTTTCCGCTTATAAGATTTGCGACCGCCTCGATATGTTCCGCACCGTCGAGGGGTCTGACTTTCGTCAAGGTACGCTCGTTCTCTACAGTTTTTTCAACTGAAAGGTGGCTGTCGGCCATCGCGGCTATTTGTGCAAGATGGGTAATCGAAATGATCTGATGTGTTCTTGAAAGGTTCCTGAGACTTCTCCCGACAGCATCGGCAACCCTGCCGCTTATACCGGTATCGATTTCATCGAAAACGAGAATGGGGAGCTGAGTGTTTTCGGCAAGTATGCTTTTCATGGCAAGCATCACCCTTGAAATTTCTCCTCCAGAAGCAATTTTTGCAAGTGGTTTCGGCGATTCACCGATGTTTGTGGAAAGAAGAAATTCGATACGGTCATAGCCATTATCATAAGCGGTATAGCGTTTTTCTTCAATGGATATATCCCCGTTTTCCGAAAGATCCTGACCAATGCCGACGCTGAACACACCGTGGGGAATTCCGAGCTTTCGAAGCTCACCCACAATGGATTTTTCAAGAAGTTCCGCTGTTTTCAGCCGTTCTGAAGATATTTCCGCTGCGTGCTCTGAAAGCTCTGTTTCGAGAGATGCTATTTCTTTGCGGATTTGTTCATTTCTTTCACAAAGGTTGTTTTCCAGTGAAAGTTCACTAATGATGTTTTCCTCGAGATCGATAAGCTCTTCGATTGTTTTGCCGTACTTTTTCGTTACACGTTGTAACTGCATCTGGCGTTCCCTGAGAACTTCGAGGTGTTCTGGATTGAATTCGATTCTTTCAGAATAGCTTCGAACGGTTCGGCTGAGTTCTTCGACAACACTTTTTGCGCTTTCAGCATCTTCAAGGTGCGGATGAAAACTTTTGTCTATTGCGGCCAGGCTGCCGAGCTGTTGAACGGCTTCAGAGAGCTGGACAAAAGCCGAGCGTTCCGTATCGTACAGCTGCTCGTTGATTATCGCACACAGACTGAAACGTGTTTCGGAATTTTCGTGCAGCCTGATTTCTTCTTCAAGTTCGGTACTTTCGCCTTTTTTGAGATCGAGCGACTCCAGTTCTTTCAACTGGTATTCGAGCAGATCGCGTTTTTCCTGTATCCGGTCTGTGTCGGCAACAACTCTTTCGAGTTCTTTTCTTCGCTGTCTCAGGTGTGCATAAACTTTTTGATACGATTCGACGCGTTCAGCAAGCTGTCCGAATTCGTCCAGCATGGAAACATGTGTTTCGGGGTGTAGGAGGAACTGGTGTTCATGCTGTCCGTGAAGATCGATGAGAAGGTCTCCTACATGTTTAAGAACCTGCAGGGTACATGGGGAGTCATTGATAAAACATCGTGATTGTCCTTTTGCTGAAATCTCCCGGCGTAGAAGGATCTCTTGACCCTGATCGATTTCCGCCTCTTCGAGAATGGGAGACAACCTGTGAAGGTTTTCAGGAACCATGACCGCTTCTATAATCGCTTTGCTTGATCCCGAACGGACGAGGTCGCTGTTGGCTCTCATACCGAGAACCTGATTCAAGGCTCCTATGAGAATTGATTTACCAGCGCCTGTTTCACCGGTGATGATGGTCAGGCCTTTGGAAAACTCGATGGAGAGTTCTTCGATCAGAGCGAAGTTCTTGATGTAAAGGTTGGTAAGCATAGTCAAAAGATAAAGCTTCGATGACATGAATATCAAGCTTTATCATCTGACAAGTGCCATTTCATCTTCGAGCTCGATCGTACCGCTGAATGTACTTCCGGCTATCGTAACCCTGATCAGGTAAAGGCCGGAAAATGCAGCAGTGCCGTCGTCGCAAAGTCCATTCCATTCGAAACGTCCCTCAGGGCCAGAGGGACGTCCTTCGGCCAGGCTTCGTATCGCCTTGCCGTCACTGTCGTAGATGGCCGCCGCAACCTGATACGCTCCGGCGGGCAGTTTGTAGCGTATTATCGCCTTGTTTTCACTGCCGGGAGTAAATGTTTCAGGGTCGATTGACAATGACGGTTTTTGGTTCAACCGTTCAGTCGGCAGGTAGATGCTGTTTTTTTTCCCTGGAGTTGCTGCGTATTCGCTGTCCATCGAAGAAGACCAGCTTTCGGGGGCGTTAGACGACAGGCGGTCATTGAATTTTTCCAGAGAACGGCCTTTTGTGTTTTTTACGTAAGGATTGTGCCATGCACTGTTATACGAAACGGAGTCGATGACCGTTCCATCGACATCTTTCAGGGTGATGCAGTCCATATCGTTATTGAGGGAAAATGTTTTGCGCTGGACGATGAAAATTTTAACAGAGGGGGCGTGTGAAAGGTAGTCGTAAAACCGAACAAGCCGTGAGGTTTCACGATCCAGGCTTTCTTCCGGCACTATGATGCCGTATTGTCCAGGGGCAAGGAGATTGTCAGCCAAAGAATCTTCCGCAAAATGGTAGGTATACCGTTTACCGCTCGAGGTTGGGCAATCCTGGAAATGCCAGCCGTGAAGATCGACGGTTTCTTTGCCGGGGTTGTAGATTTCCACGAAATCAGGTTGATCCTCGAGGCCGTCATCTTTTCGCTGGACTGGAGCGAAAAGAATTTCGTTTATAACCGGAAGGGTTTTGTTTTCGATAATTACAGATGTTCCGTTAAGTGATATTTGGTCGTTATTTGCTTCGCAGGACGATAAAAAAAGCGTAATCGAAAAAAGAATAAAAAAAAACCGCATAACGGTGTTTATTTACTGGTTGTCGGTGAGCATGTCGAACGCGTGGTAAGTGGTTGGCGACAAATGAGGCAAGTCCGGAAATATATCATTCCCGGACTGTTTCATTCAACCGTTGCCGGAAGAAGAGTCCTTTTTTTCGGAGGGCTTATCTTCAACCGCTTTGGTGAATTCATCTTCTATTTCTGTTTGTGCTTTCCTGAACTCTTTCATGCTTTGGCCTAGTCCTCTTGCAAGTTCCGGGAGCTTTTTGGCCCCGAAAAGCAGAAGTATCACCAAGAAAATCAAGATGAGTTCTGAACCACCTGGTAACCCGAATAAAAACATGGTCGTGTCTCCTGATAATTTATGTCACGGTGCGGAATCTGAATACGGCCCGCTTGAATGTAAATATATAACCAATACCCATGCTTTTAACAAGGTTTTTTGTTTTTTGGTCTATATGGTTATGTGGTTATGTGTTGCGCATTGCAATCACTGTTTTTCCCGCAAGAGTTTTCTCTCCTTCCGAAACAACAATTCGGGTGTTTGCGGGGAGGATGATGTCGAGGCGGGAACCGAATTTAATCATCCCAAATCGTTTTCCCGCTTCGACATGTTCTCCGATTGCAAGGTTACAGACGATTCTTCGGGCCACAAATCCGGCAACTTGTGTGAAAAAGATGGGAAAGTCGCTGTTTTTCAAACCTATCTCCATTCGCTCATTGTTGTTCATGCTTTCATGATCGAATGCCATGAGAAATTTTCCCTTGTGATAACGAAGATGTTCGACTCTACCATTGAAAGGGATTCTGTTGACATGGACATTGAAAAGCGACATGAAGATGCTCACAAGTATTGAATCCGTTCCGGTAAAAGGGTGCGAAACCTTTTTTATCAAAAGTATCCTGCCATCAGCAGGTGCAAGGATTGCGTTCGGATCAGCAGGTGCGACACGTGAAGGGTCCCGAAAAAAGTAGAGCGTGAACAAGAAAAAACCTGAAGCCGCTGCGAGCAGCAGGGTTTTTACGAATCCAGAGGATAACACACCTCCGGCGGCGAGTAGGGTACAGATGAGAAATGTTTTGACGATTGTGCTACGGCCGTAACGGGATGGCATATTGAGAGAGTGTTACGTTATTGAAATAGTTGCTTTCCACGTCGTTTTCGATCATCGAGACATTGTGTTCGACGGTGTATTTTGTTTGTTGTGGGATAAAATACGATACATTACACAATCTGTTTCATAAAAAAGAAAGACTGCAATATGCCTCGTGAGCTGAACAATATCGAGAGGAAATTTCTTGAACAGCTGATTGTTCGCAAGCTTGTTCTCACAGGAGAACACGTTCTGGCCGCAGTTTCAGGGGGGCCTGACTCCATGGCTTTGCTTCATCTTCTTTGTGCGGTCAGGCCGGTTTTGCATTGCAGGGTCAGCGTTGCACATTGCAATTTCCAGCTCAGGGGGCAGAGTAGTCTGCTCGATGAAGAGCATGTTCGCCGAGAGGCTGAAAAACTTGGCCTTACCTGTCATGTTCAGCATTTCGATACACGAAAGGATGCTGACGAATGGAAGCGGTCGATAGAGGAGACGGCGAGAATAGAGCGATACGGTTATTTTCATGAACTGATCGAGCAGCACGGTTTCGACAAGATCGCCACAGGGCATCATGTCAGTGACAATGCGGAAACCATCTTGTTTAACCTTTTCCGGGGAACATCGATTCCCGGTTTACGGGGAATCCGTGCGTTTCATGGCCATATCATTCGCCCGTTGCTGTTGATGCAGAAGGCGGATATCCTCGGGTACATCGTGGAAAAAAAGATCGATTATCGGACGGATGCAAGCAACTTGGGAATTGAACCGGATCGAAACTTCATTCGTCACAAGGTTATTCCTCTCATCGAGGAGCGTTTTGAAAACAAGCTGCTCCCTTCATTGCAAAGGATTTCGGATCAGGCTGCCGAACTGGAGGAGTTTCTCGAACTGCATTTTGAACGACTTGCCCAGGATGACGAAGGGCTTGTCCTGACCGACCACCGGTTGCTGGTGTCTTCACTCTTGCGGTTGACGGTTTTCGAAAGAAAGGAGCTCTTGAAGCGGGCTTTACAGGATTACGGACGTGAACCCTCATCGCGGATACTGCAGCAGCTTGTCGATCTTCTCGAAACTCAACCGGGACGTAGAATCGATCTGTCTGCAGAACTCGAGGTTGCCTGGAAGGGGAAGTACTTGATTTTTGGGAGGAAAGGTAATCGGGAATGGGTAATCGGGAATGGGTAATCGGGAATGGGTAATCGGGAATGGCGGGATGTCATGCCGCACTCGATGCGGCATCCATGGTGGCGTTCGTTGGAAGATGGATCCCCGGGTCGCGCTTCGCTTGCCCGAGGATGACTTTTTTTATCTTTACTGTAGTACTCATCACTCATCACTCGTCACTCGTCACTCGTCACTCGTCACTCGTCACTCGTCACTCGTCATTCAGCTACCTATTTTCTCCGTTTTCCATTTCGGACCTGAAGAAGCTCAGCGGTAAATCAGTTTTTACGATGACCGATTCCAGGTTCTGCATAACATCGAGTTCTTTGAGAAATGCCTTTGCCGGTTCGGCAGTCCTTGTTCCGGAACTGCTTGAAAGCTTGATCGCTCCCCATAGGAATGTCGAGGCGAAATACGCGGAAGTTCTGTTCTGGTAGATCCATTCGGTGTGCCCTTCGACGCCATCGTCAAATTTCAGGGAAAGCGCCAACTGTTTGATACGGTTGAGGTTACCGAGGGTTTTGACGTCCTTGTTTCCGGATGTCAGGCTCTGTAACGCCCCTAATGTCCAGTTTGTCGAAGACAGGGTGAACCAGAAATGCGACTTGTAAATTGCTTTGTCGATAAGTGTGGCAGTTGTCTGGTCGCGATCGAGAAAATTTTTTTCGGGCTCGAGAAAACCTCTCAGCAATTGCTCGCTGTTTGCAAGGATAACTTGTCGGTTTTCCGGCCGGCATACCCAAAGTGTATCGGAAAGAGCGTAACATTCTTCATTGCCGTACAGCTTGGTTTCAATGCTTTTCTCTTCGAGATACCCTGTCGTCAGCTTGTCTTCGAATGCTCCCCACAGAATACCGAGGTACTTCTGTTTTTTGGTGTTCTGCTGTTGAAAAGCTATAAGGAGGGTATCCAGATCGCGGGCGGGAACAAAACCGGTTTCATCAACGACCTGTCGTAATGCCTGGTTTGTTTGCAGCCAGTTCATCTCTTTGAGCGAGTCGGGCATGACTTCCTGCCAAAAAGGGCTTTGTTTGATGTCTTTCAACCCGGCATAGATCAATGCGTCGGAAGTTCCCGGTAGACGGTCGATTACTGCAACCAGCTCGGCGTTCAGCGATTCGGGGTCGGCTACCGGTTTCGGCCAGTTGACCCATAATAGCTGGGCGATAAGCCCGATAGTGCCTATAACCAGGGTGATCAATAGAAGGCTTGGCTTTTTTTTCTTTTTTTCACCTCCGATCTGCTGGACTGACTGTTCTGGTTGGTTTTCCATTCGAACTTTAACTATTGTTCTGAATCGCTTGTCTGGCAAGAAAGTCACAGCGGTTATTGAACTCATTGTCGCTGTGGCCTTTAACCTTGTGAAAAGTAACGTTGTGCAATCTAATCAACTCCAGGATTCTTTTCCAAAGGTCTATATTTTCAACCGGTTTTTTTGCCGATGTTCTCCAGTTGTTTGTCGTCCATTTTTTCAGCCACTGCTGATTGATTGCGTTGACGAGGTAGCTCGAATCACTATAGAGGCCGACATCACATGGTTCCTTTAACGCTTCAAGGGCTTTGATGGCAGCCATCAACTCCATTCTGTTGTTTGTCGTTGAAGGGGAGAATCCGGAAATTTCCCGTCGGACATCGCCAAACATGAGCAATGCCCCCCAACCACCTTTTCCGGGGTTGCCACTGCATGCACCATCAGTGTAGATGATTACTTTTTTCGGCATTGTGTTATCGGTACCATGTTGCGGGTTGGCTGGTCAGTTGGAATGGTGCCGGAAACCGGCAATAGGGTAAAAGGAAAAAAGACAAAAAAGCTCAACCATACGATTGGTTGAGCTCAAGAAAAGTCAGAAAGCGTGTACCGGAAATTATTTAAGTAACTTAGCGAGTTCTGCGGTTCCGGTTTTCGACATGATTTTCATTGCCTTTGCGGAAAGGCGAACTTTGACCCAACGTTTTTCCTCTTCAAGCCAAATGCGTTTGGTATGAAGGTTCGGTTCGAAACGTTTGCGCCGATGGTTATTGGCGTGTGATACTGTATTTCCGTACTTTGGCCTTTTTCCTGTCAGTTTACAAACTTTGGACATAATGACGTTCTGTTCTCGTTGTGAAAATGATTGCGAATATAGCAATTCTTTATCAAAGTAAAAAAAGCAAGGATCGAAATTACGGCCTTATACCAATAGCGCAAACCATCATTGAAAGGACGTAGAGCAATGTGCCGAAAGCGTTGTACCACACAGCCTTCTCTTTTGGATCATCGATAAGTGTCTTTTGCATCGGGAGCTGGAGTGCAAGCAGTAGTATCGCTATACCCGACATGAAATATGCCGATTTTGTAAGCAGGATTCCTATAGCGACCAGTTGTGCGACATCCATGATCACGGACGCGAGAATGGCAGCTTTTTTCTCGCCGAGTTGAACAGGAATCGATGCTACCTTTCTGATGTTATCTCCCACAACGGATTTGAAGTCGTTGAGTGTCATGATCCCGTGGGCGCCGATGGAAAATATTATAGCCAGAGCGATCGATTCGGAAGAAGGTACTCCCTGGGTTATTGCAAAGCTCCCTGTAAGCCAGGCAACACCTTCATAGGCGAGACCAACGATGAGATTTCCGAACCATCCGTTTCTTTTCGCACGTATCGGCGGGCCCGAATAAGCGTGAGACATGAGAACGCCGACAAAGGCGATTATCATGACATAGGGATGAATCGACCAGGCGACGAGAAATCCCGTCATGATAAGCGTAAACGTGATAATCCAGCTGGCCTGCTTTGATATTTTTCCTGCAGGGATAGGCCGGTCGGGTTCATTGATTGCATCCACTTCACGGTCGAAGTAGTCATTCATGGTCTGCGACATGGCGCACATCAAGGGACCTGCAAGTATAACGCCTCGAAGCAGGATGGACCAGTTGGATGCGATATCTTCACCTGTGGATACGACGCCACAAGCAAAAGCCCACATGGGAGGAAACCATGTGACTGGCTTCATTAGGGGTAGTATCGCCGAGGGCTCCAGTTTGAAGCCTGGCTTATTGACATTGTCGAGAGCCCGCTGTATTGCTTTTTCCCTGGCTGCACCTACCCCGGAAGAGAGTAATTGGGCTTGCAGGCTCTGCTTTAGCTCGGTATTACCGGCGTTACGTCCGTTCATGGTTTACTGGTTCATGAAACAAAGCAACAATAATACGAGTTTTTCTGCAGAAATGTAAGCATTTACTTGAGCGATCTGCGGTATTTGTCGGCAATTTCACTATTAAGGGAGAGAATACGTGAAAACTGCGCAGCTGCTTTTCCGCTTTCCAAACAGCTTCTGGTTTTCATTAAACCGTCATCGATACAGCTGGCAGTGCCGGAAACGTAGCATGCCATTGCCGCGCTGTACAGTGCAGCATCTATCTGGGCTTCCGTAGCGCTGCCGTCGAGGATATTTAGAATAATCTCGGCGTTGTGTTTTTTGTCGCCCCCTTGTAAATCGGCGATGTTCCACCGTGAAAGACCGAACGTTTCAGGCACAACATCATGATAAAAAATGTCTCCTTCGTGAAGTTCTGTGATATGTGTCGGGCCGCAGACACTGGGTTCATCCAGTCCTGCTCCTGTTTCGGTTTCTCCATGAACGACCAGTGCGTGACGGCAGCCTGTTGCTTTCAGAGTCTGTACGTAGAGGTCCATGATATCCATATCGAAAACACCGACAACCTGCCGATTTACTCTGGCGGGATTGACCAGGGGACCGAGCATGTTGAAAATGGTTTTTATGCCCAGTTCCTTGCGTACAGGCGCCACCGCTTTCATCGAAGGGTGGTAGAGCGGTGCAAAAAGAAAGGCGAAACCGGTTTCTCGAAAAAGCTCTTCGGTACCTTCTGGCGGTATGTCTATACAATACCCAAGTGTCTCGAGGACATCGGCGCTTCCACAATGGCTTGTGACGGAGCGGTTTCCGTGTTTGGCTATGCGAACTCCCACGCCGTTTGCGATTATTGCAGCTGCGGTAGAGAGATTGAATGTTCCTGCCTGGTCTCCTCCTGTGCCGCAGGTATCGACGGCATTCTCGTCAAGATGAACGGGAAGCACCCTGGAGATAAGGGAATTATAAGCACCGATGACTTCTTCAGCAGTCACTCCCTTTTTTTGGAGCAAAACGAGAAAGGCCGCTATGACGCTGTCTGGAAACTCGCCCTGTATGATTTTTGCTATGCAACCTTCCATTTCTGTGCGCGAAAGGTCGCAATCTGCGAGCAGCTTGTAAAGTAACTCCTTATACTGCATAGAATAAAGCGTTAACAAAAAGAAGAAAAAACTAAAAATTTGTACTGTAACAATTCAATGAAATGTTCAGTATTACTATGTTTTCATGCGATTGCTTTTCACCATATGCGTAAAACGAGCACTGAAAGTTACATCTTGTAATACCTCGGCAAGCTTGAGAGTGCAGCGTGTGGTGAATCAGCCCCCTGATTCGTCAAGGAGGTTGATAATCGCCCTATTTAGGTTAAAAGTATAAATTAAAATAAGAATGGCAACGATAAGAATGAATTATTAAATCAGTAAAACAGGATTAACCGAATATGTCTCAAGAGCTTGAGCCTCTTTTCAAGAAAATGCTTGGATTGGGGGTTGATACCTTATTGGTGTCAGATCTGCATGTGATCAGATGGTTGACAGGGTTCAGCGGTTCCAACGCGAGAGTACTGCTTAACCGTGATCACAGCGCATTGTTTACGGATTTTCGTTACGGCGAACAGGTGAAACATGAAGTGGATGCGATGGAGTCGATCGTCATTCAAAGCAGCTTCATCGATACTTTTGTCGAGGGGGGATATCTGCTGGGAAAAAGCCTGGGTATCCAGTCTGAACAAATGACGGTGTATGATGCCGGACAACTCGGAGACAGGCTGACAGGGGTCGATATAGTACCTGTGCATTGTTTTTTTGACGAGTTCCGGGAGCTCAAAAACGAGCGGGAAATTGCGTGGATGAAACAGGCGGCGGAAATCAGTGAAAAGGTTTTCGAAGAGATTTTACCGCTGATATCCACCCGGACAACGGAAGCCGAGATAGCGGCTGAAATTTCATATCGCCATAAACGTTACGGTGCCGAGAAAGACTCCTTCGATCCAATCGTAGCTTCCGGAACCCGTTCGGCACTACCGCATGCGAAACCCGCAAATGAAACATTCAGTCCGGGAAACCTGATTGTCATCGATATGGGCTGTATTTGTAATGGCTATGCATCCGATCAGACAAGGACCGTTGCTTTTGGGCGGATCGCTGATGAAGCTCGTAAAATCTATGAGATAACACGAGAGGCCCAGCAACTTGGAATCGAGGCAGCGCGACCGGGATTGCCCGCCAAGGAACTCGATGCGCTGGTGCGCGGTTATATCGATAAAAGCGGTTACGGTGAATACTTCGGTCACGGCCTCGGCCATGGTGTAGGGGTGGAGGTACATGAAAAGCCGAGGCTTGGAAAGACATCGGAGGATAATTTGTTGTCCGGTTCGGTGTTTACGATCGAACCGGGGATTTACCTGCCGGGAAAATTCGGAGTTCGCATCGAAGATACTGTAGTTATGGGTGAAAGCGCGGTTGTTCCGTTCCAGAGTTTCACGAAAGAGCTGATTGAGTTATAGGGCTACAATTGAAGGCAGATCGATTCAAGTTGCCTGTACAAGTTGATCCGGCAGCCAACTTCCTCCAAAGTCATGCCGCACTCGATGCGGCATCCATGGAGAAAAACAGGAAACCCAATGGATCCCCGGGTCGTGCTGTGCTTGCCCGAGGATGACGGAAAAAAAGAAGTCCGAGGGTGACAATAAAGAAGCTAGAAGATGATAGAAAGAATGTCAAAGGATGAAATGATGAGAATGAACATGACGCTGGTATTTTCTGTGCTCTTTTATTGATACGCTTGAAAAGCTTCAACACAATCGCTGTAGTTACCATGAATAAAGAATACCCGGGATGGATACATTATCATGCTGCCTGGTCGTTACAACCGCTCCTGATAAAGAGGTGGCCGAGATACTTGCCGAAGGGTTGCTGAACGAGGGTCTTGCCGCATGTGTTCATCTGCAGGATATTCACAGCCGTTATATCTGGGAGGAGAAGCTTTACCGGAATGAGGAGACGGCTGTATGGATCAAGACGCTTGAAAAGCATTACGAAACAATCGAGTCATTCATTCAGCAGCATCATCCTTACAAGCTTCCTGAAATCATCAGAATACCGATTACAGGGGGCTTGCGGTCATATCTGCAATGGATTGCCGATGCGACTGACGGTTCAGGTGCGTCCGACCAGGTTCTTTAGTCTGATTGAATAGACGGAAAGAGTGAGAAGCGGGTTGACGTTGCGTTGGATTGCACGGATGGCTTCTTCGGTTATCGTCGAAATGGCGAAAAAGTCGGAGTTGGGGAAGTTCTTTGCAAACCGGTCGATCGATGTGCCGAGATCTGGATTGTTGAAAGAGCTCCAAGCAGGATTGATGATTCTATGATGAATGTCCTGGAAAAAAAGCAGAAGAGAACCGAGGAAGGCTACAATTTCCTGTTTTCCACAACTTTTCGAAAGGTTTTCTGTCTCTGCAATTGCTTCGGCCAGTTTTCCCGGGGAAAGAAGTTTGCGCAAATAATCGATTGCCCGGTCACGGGCTGCAATACCTTCGAATGTCTCGTGTCCTCCTTCTTTGAAGCTGTCGATCATCTCCGATGCAATGCCGAGGTTTCCTCTTGAAAAATTAACGATGAGACGCTGCACTTCATCCTGGAGTTCGGGGTACTTTTTTTGCAGCCAGTTTTCAATGTCCGAAGACTTTATTCTCGAGAATTTCAATATCTGGCAGCGTGAACGAATGGTGGGAAGGACGCTTTCGGGACGCGAAGATACCAAAATGAAAAGTATGTGCCCGGGAGGTTCTTCAAGCAATTTCAGCAGTTTGTTGGCTGCAGAGGGATGAAGTTTTTCCGGCTGCGATAGAATGAATACCTTTTTCCCGTTTTCAGCGGGCATGAACGATGCTTTCTGCTGAAGGGATGTTACCTGTTCGGTAAGGATACCCATCGATCGGTCCATCGATGGGGTGAAGAAGGGGTTGCGTTTTTTCGTCTCGATCAATGACTCGTAGCGCTCTCTTGCTTCGGCTGTGCGTTTGTTTTCCGTTTTTGACGGATCGTTTTTTTCCAGGAGAGCCGATTCGACGGGAAAGACATATTCTATATCCGGATGCATGAATGTGTCGATTTCCCTGCAGCTTCGGCAAATGCCGCACGAACCGGTTTGATTGGACGTATCATGGTTTTCGCAATTGAGCACCTTGGCAAGCTCGAAAGCGACGGACTCTTTGCCTGTTCCTTCAGGCCCGGTGAAAAGGTAGGCATGAGCGAGTCTATCGGATGAGACGGCTTTTTGCAAAATGCTTACCTGTATATTTTGACCGATAATGTCCTGCCAGCTCATGGTGTATCGGAATAGTGGCAAGTTACAGGTGACACGTGACGAGCGGAACAGCAGTCAACAGTATCTTGTCTCCTGTTGTGTACTTGATTCTTGTCACTCGTCACTTGTCACTGCCTGGTCGGTTAAATAAATGTCAGCCAGTTATAAGGATCCTCACCTGTCTGGACGATTTTCAGATAGTGAGATTGCAACGTCTCCGTAACAGGTCCCCTCATTTCATTGCCTATCGGATATTTATCGATGCTGCGAACCGGGGTTATTTCAGCGGCGGTCCCGGTGAGGAAGACCTCATCGGCAATGTAAAGCCCCTCTCTTGGAATCATCGTTTCATGGACTTCATAACCGAGCTCTTTTGCGATATGAATGACTGCCTGACGTGTAAGTCCCGCAAGGACTGATTGTCCTGACATGGGGGTATAGATTATGCCGTCACGGACGACAAAAATGTTTTCACCGCTCCCTTCCGAAACATACCCATTGATATCCAGCCCGATACCTTCTGCGTAGTTGTCCATAATTGCTTCCATCTTGATCAACTGCGAGTTGAGGTAGTTGCCTCCTGCTTTTGCCCATGTCGGAAGTGTGTTGGGGGCCAGTCTGTTCCAGGATGAAACCCGGACATCGACCCCGGTTTCAAGAACGTCTTCCCCAAGATATGTGCCCCATTCCCAAGTCGCGATGGCAACTTCAATGGCTGCAAGATGAGGATTGACGCCAAGAGCGCCTTGCCCACGGTAAACAAGCGGTCTGATATAACAGGATTTGTGCCCGTTTGCCCTTATGGTGTCGAGTACGGCATCCTTCAGCTCCTGCATGGAGTAAGGAATTTCTATTCTGTATATCTTCGACGAGTCGTAAAGGCGTTTGATATGCGCATCCAGAAAAAGAATTGCAGGGCCTTTTGCCGTTTCATAGCATCGTATCCCTTCAAACGTCGATGACCCGTAATGAATAACATGTGAGAGAATATGTATTTTGGCGTCATTCCAGTCGATAAGCTCGCCGTTCATCCAGATTTTTTCGGACTTATTCATTATTGATCGGACATTGATTAGTAAAAGGGTGGCTCTATTCGTTTGTTGTGTGCCGTGATCACTGCATCAGGGCGGATGGAAAAGTGTTGTCCACGACAAGTTATAGAGGTTCCCGAAAGTATCAAACTTCAAAGATATACTGTTTTGCCTTTTTTAAAAGCAGTACAGCTTGATTTTTCATAGAGAGGAAGCCAAACAGGAAAGATTTGGCAGGAGAAAGAACGACGAAGGCCCTGGTTTACGACAAGGCCTTCGTCAATCGAAGATCAGTATATCCTTTCATAAACGCCGTCGACTTCTCTCAGAATCGGCTCGTACGCCGCAACGTGCCTTCCGAAACAGATTCCCAGCGATTCATAGAGCGCCACCTGGTCGAGATCGACATATCGTTGTGCGATAGCTTTACTTGATTCGATGTACTCGATCTTGCGTCCCTTGACTTTGGAAATCGTTACACCGGTTTTGCCTTCCACAAGAAGTAGCACGGCAGCTGCACCCGCTTCGTAACCGTAATTGACATCGTAAGCAGAGGAGTTTCCTGCGCGCACAAGATGTCCGGGGTGGATTTCGCGCACTTCCGGGATTTCATAGATACCTTCCACGAACATACCTGTTTCTTTCATGAATTCCGGCATATCGGGATCGGCTTTCAGTCTTTTCTTGAGTTCCTGGCAGACGTATTTTCCAGCTCCAGCGAGTTTTTTATGGCCGAAAGCATCAACTCCGGCAGATTCGTCGACAATGTCGGAACCGTCAGCATTTTTAAGGCCTTCGGCAACGACAATGGTATACGTGCCGGCATGGACATCACTTTCCCTTATGCGTCGGGTGAAACGACCGACGATGTGCTCGTATACGATATCCCAGTCTGCCGGTATTTCGGGAATGAGGATGCAGTCCGCTTCAGCAGCAATCCCGCTCCTGAATGCAGTATGGCCGGCGTACCTTCCAAACACTTCTGTAACCAGAATGCGGTTATGTGTTCTACCGGTTGTTTTCAGGTCCTGGACGAACTGCGCAATACGGTTGATGGTGGAGTCACCACCTACAGAATAGGTTTGCAGGTCAAGGTCCATGGTTTTCGGTGCATGAATACAATGAATTCCGTTATTGTTCAGATCGACCATTACGCTGCCGCTGTCGTCACCTCCGCTGATAACCAGACCGTCGAGTTCGAACTTTTTCATCCCTTCTTTGATACGGTTGTATTTTTCGGGATTGCTGATGGCTTTTATCTTTACTCTCGAGTGCCCGGCTTCCGAACCCGCAAAGTTACCGGAAAACTGATCAAGACGTGCGGGGTCGAGACGAACAAGCGTTTCCTGGTTTACGAGGTTGTACAGCCCGGCGTAGCCATTCGGAATGACATACATTTCGAGGCCTTTTGACAATGCCATGAATGCAGCTCCTTTAATGACTGCGTTGAGTCCTCCGCAGTCTCCGCCGCTGGTTAAGATGCCAATTTTTTTCACGGTAGCGCTCTCCTGGTTTGTTTAGTTTGTGAACGGCTGAAATTCAGTACACCAAGATAGATTATGCAACATGATTTATCAACTGAATTTGTCGCTGTTCCAAAGCGGTATCACGTTTTTTACAATCCGTCATTGACAACACTTTTTTGTTTCTCCGTCTCCTTCGAGAAATCCCGGGCATCTGTTTTCTGATGACAGCGATTCTCGGTGTCACAATGAACACGCGTCAACAATTTCAGGACTTTCTGCTATCTTCATCTTACCGGCTTCAAAATTCGGATTTCTATATTTTTTCGGTAATGACTCTATTCGATCATTTGCGAATCGCCTGGGCTCATCTCAGGGAGAGGAAGCGTCAGACCATACTGACCGCAATGGGAGTCGCGGTCGGATCGGCAATGTTGATCACGACGATTGCCGTTGCCGGAGGTATGTCGAGAAATGTCGTGAACAAGATTATCGATATCGCTCCACATGTTATTGTCAGTGCAAAAACGGTTGAACCTCTTGTGCCGGACAATCTGATCGGGGTTGAGAAAAACATGCTCGGTTTTGTCGAGAAAAATGTCACCGTGGAGGAAAAAGAGATAATCAAGAATTATTCCGACGTTGCCAGACGTATCGGTCAGCTCGAATCGGTGGAAGTGGTTTCTCCATACGTTACAAGCAATCTTATTGCCCGTAACAAATCTTGGTTTATCTCTTGTGTTGCAAGAGGTGTCGTTCCTGAAAAAGAAGCGGATATCGCTCGTCTTTCCTCAAAACTTCTCGAGCAGGAAGCGTTGAGAGAACTTGCCTATACACCTAACGGAATTTTGGTCGGCAACTTACTCGCTGAAGAACTCAATGTTTCCTACCACAGCCTTCTGTTGCTGATCAATCAGAAGGGTGAGGAGTTTCCGGTAACCGTTGTTGGCAGGTTCAGCACAGGGTTCAACGCAAAAGACAAGCAGGAGGCCTACATCAACCTCGCGCTTGCGCAGCGGATCGAAGGATTGGCTGCCAACTCCGTTACGGCTATAGGGATTAAGACTGCCGACGTCAGTCGGGCGGGTGCCGTTGCCGATGGTGTGGAGCGGCAAACCGGATACGAGTCCGAAAGCTGGGATGAAACAAACAGGAACGTGATCGATTTCTATAATCGAAACGGAACAATAACCCTTGTGCTTGTCGGTTTTGTTTTTATCGTTGCCGGTCTCGGGGTTTCATCGGTCATGACTACGGTTGTTCTTCAAAAAGTCAAAGACATCGCCATTATGCGGTCAATGGGCATTCAGCGCAGGAGCATCACTGGCATATTCACGGCTGAAGGCTTCATTATCGGTTTGTTCGGGGTGAGCTGCGGAGCTCCTTTGGGGCATCTTATCTGCAGAATGGTCGCCTCGATTCGTTTTGAAGCGAACACGGCAGGTGTGATGCAAAGCGATAGAATCAATGTATTGGAAACTCCGGAAGCGTATTTCATTGTCATTGTTTTCGGCATGATTATCTCGGTGATTTCAGCCTTCGGTCCGGCAAGGAAAGCTGCCGGTTATGTGCCGGTGAAGATTTTACGCGGACAGATGGGAGCGTAGTAAAGGCAAGTGGGAAGAAGTCAAAAGGCAAAACGCAATAGAAGCTATCCAGTCTCTTCTATCAGGCATATCGCGTGAGCGCAGACACCTTCTTCACGCCCGACGTAGCCGAGTTTTTCATTCGTGGTTGCCTTTACCGCCACCTTACTGATATCGATGTTCAGGCACTCGGCGATGTTTGCACGCATTGCCATGATGTGAGGGGCGACTTTGGGGCGTTCCATCAACAGCATCGAGTCAATATTTCCTATCGAATAACCTTCGTCCGAGAGCAGCTTGCCGACGTGGCGCAAGAGTATCTTGCTGTCGATATCCTTGAATTCCGGACTGGTGTCGGGAAAGTGTTTGCCTATGTCACCAAGAGCTGCCGCTCCCAAAAGGGCATCGCTGATTGCGTGCAAAAGTACATCTGCATCGCTGTGTCCCTTGAGTCCCGTTTCATGAGGAATCTCGACTCCGCCGACAATCAGTTTTCTTCCTTCGGCGAATTGATGTATGTCGATGCCTATTCCTACTCGCATAAACGGTAAGTTATTGATTGATTTGTCAATGTCAGGGAAACAAGATATGATTATATTTCAAAAAACAAGAATCCCGATACTGTACAAAATCCACCCATGAACATGCAGAGCATACGAAGGTTTTTCTGGATATGTTCCGGAACGCCTATCGAGATCATCGAAAAGTATCCTACGGAGCACAACAAGTTCATCGGAATCGGGGCTACCATTTTTTTTACCGCTCTTTTCGCCGGTTTGTCCGGTGGTTATGCACTGTACTATGTTTTTGCAGGAGCACCGCTTGCCATTGTGTTCGCCGTCGCGTTCGGTATTCTCTGGGGACTTGCCATTTTCAACCTCGACCGGTATATCGTTTCGAGCATCAACAAGACTTCAAAAGGATTGCGCCAGTTCTACCAGGCGTCACCCCGTCTGATTTTCGCGGTACTGATTGCTGTTGTTATTGCCCGTCCCCTCGAGCTCAAGATTTTCGACAAGGAGATTAAAGACGTTCTCAAGTCGCGCTATCTCGATGAGCAGCGGGAACATGTTTCAAGGGTTGGTGCGGCGTTTATCGAAAAATACGCACTTGAGCTTGGACAGATCGAGCGGCTGCAGAAAGAGTATGATTCCCTCGGCAAGGAGTTGACCCGTCTGCGTGAAGAGCTCAAGAAGGAGGTTTTCGGGGATAAGATTTCAACGACTTCGGGTGTTGTGGGTTTTGGGACCTATGCCCGAGAAAAACAGGCGGTTATTGATTCAAAACAGAAACGTGAGGAGTACCTCACTTCACAGCTGATAACACTTGAATCATATATAAACCGGCAGAAAGAGCTGGAAGGAATCAATACCCAGATGATGTTGTCGGACTCGTTGATGAATGCCAAAATATCCTATGCAGGGTTCGCCGACCGTAACTGGGCACTCGGACATCTGACGAGATCAGGCAATGACGTCAATAGCTCTTCTGCTCATGCGGTGCTGTTTATCACGTTGCTTTTTGTTGCGTTCGAATGTGCACCCATCCTGGTGAAACTCCTTTCGGATGCCGGTCCATCCGATGTCGATATTCATGAGTCCGAAGCAAGGATTATCCGTTGGTTGACGGCTACATCTCCCTTGTCGAAAAACCGTTTTGTCACAGCGTACCGTGCCGTCGGTGGTAAACCCGGTCGACGGCTCACACGCAGGCCGTTGTATAATAAAAGAGTGAGAAAAGCAGGAGCGGCAGGTTTGCACGGTGGCGAGTAACGGATTAAAATGTTTTCAGGTTTTCCATCACTGCTTTCGCATTGCGTTTCAGCCGTTTCAAACCGGTACGGTAGATCGGGGTGGCTGCGAAAAGCATTTTGAATTGAGATCTTGTAAGGGTGAGAATCCGCTCAGGAGTGAGCCGGAGCAATTCTTCTCTCGGTGTCAGTTCAGGGCACGCTTCTGTTGATGATTGCTTTTTGTTGTGAGGGCAAACTTCCTGACAAATGTCGCAGCCGAAAAGCCAGTCACCGATCATTGCCGCTTCCTCTTTTGTGAATTCCCTTTTCAGCTCGACGGTCAGGTAAGAGATGCATCGGCGGGCATCGATTTTTCCGGGTTCAAGCAATGCCCCTGTCGGGCAGCTTTTGATGCAAATGTCGCAGTTGCCGCAAAGGTTCGGTACTTTTTTGACGCTGCTTTCAAGTTCTATATCGAGCAATATCCCACCGAGGAACAGGTAAGAGCCCGTTCCCGGTGAGATGAGCACGGTGTTCTTGCCGGCTCTGCCGATTCCTGCTTTTTCGGCCCATGCTTTTTCGAAAACCGGAGAACTGTCGACAAATACTTTTCCTCTGACGTCACCCTCGTAGTTTCGGGAGATATAATCAAGCACTTCCTCGAGTTTGTTTCGCATGACGGTATGATAGTCGGGGCAAAGGGCATAGCGTGATATTTTTCCTTTTTTTCCCGTTTGTACACCCGGGAAATTATACGGCAGTGCGGCTGAAAAAATTGTTTTTGCTCCTGGCAAAAGGATTGCAGGATCGGTCCTTGCATCGAGGTTTTCCTGCATGTAACGCATCTCTCCATGACGGTTTTCTTCGATCATGGTGACGAGCCGGTCTGTCTCGTGCTGGCAGGATGAAAGTGAAATAAAACCTGCAGCGCTGAATCCGCATTCTTTTGCTTTTTGTAGAACGAGCGATAAAAACTTTTCTTTGCCCATCTCGAGACGAAAGGTTGTATTAAATGTATTTATTTATAAATATATGCCATGCTTTCATCTTGCTAATGTGAATTCTATCTCTATGGCCATGGATCGAAGGGAGTTTCTCGGTAAGCTTTTCAAACGGACAGGTATTGCCGCTGGAGTTACGGCAGCAGGCGCTGCAGGTGTATTGGGATATTATCAACCCCGTAAGCAGAGCTACAGGAGTGAGGGTGCGGAGCAAACCTCAGGGCTCGCTGACAGGCTCGAGTCTTCGAAAAAGGCTGTGATTATCGGTGGGGGTTTAGCCGGTATCAGTGTCGCTATGGAGCTTGCAAAGAGGAATTTCGACGTGACACTTATCGAAGCCTCGGCCGATCTCGGTGGAAAACTCACAGGTTGGGACGTCGATGCGCTGGGGGAGAGGTTCCCGGTTGAACATGGTTTTCACGGTTATTTCAACCAGTATTACAATCTCAACGAGATGTTTGCTGAATCAGGTGTCGGTGATGTATTCATGCCTGCTCCAGGTTATCCGGTGCTGTTCAAGGAGCGCCCTTTGGAGGTATTCGGCAACACACCGAAACTGTTTCCTCTGAACATTTTTTCCGTTTTGCAGCAATCCGATTCCCTCGATCTTTTTCCCATTCTCAAGGATTTCGATGGCATGATGCCGGTACTCAACATGTTTCGTTATGAATATGAACGCACATTCGAGGAGTATGACGGGATTGATTTCATGACCTACTGTCAAGAACAAAAAGTGCACGAACCTTTTTTCAGGACGGTACTCCATCCTTTTTCTGATGCGACGATGAATCGAATGGAGGTGCTTTCCGCTGCCGAGGCCATACGGTATTTTCATTTTTACTTTATGGGCAGCCCCGAAGCCCTTGGGTACCGGATTACAACGAAAAACTGTATGGATGCGCTCGTTCGTCCCATGGAACGGCGTTTGAAGGAGCTTGGGGTCAAGATTCTTTCAGGCAAGAAAGTCAAAAGGCTTCTGGTCGACGATCAACGGGTTTCAGGGGTTGAGCTCGAGGGTGGAGGTTCCGATGAAGTCATTGCCGTTGTGGACGCCTCCCGGGTCAAGACAGGGGAATGGACCTCGTTACGGACGGAAAACGGGCTGCCTGTTCTGTTAACTTCGCGTAACGGCGAATATGTTGCGTTCGATGCAACCTGTACGCACATGGGGTGTCCGGTTGTTCCGGACGAGAAGTTGAATGGGTTTTTCTGCCCCTGCCACGCCGGTGTTTTTGATTATGAAGGAAATGTGGTGAGCGGCCCACCTGAAACGCCACTACGGAAACTGCAGGTAACGGTTTCCGGTCATCAGTTGGTTGTTTCTTCCGGTCGAGGTGATGCTTCCGAGGTCTTGTCGTGTGATTACTGTGTCCTGGCATCGGATGTGACCGGAACAAAAAGGATCATCGAACGTTCCGATATCCGGCAGCCCGAATTCGAGTCGCGGATCGCATCACTCGGTACTGCCGATCCATACGTTGTATGGCGCCTTTGGCTGGATAGACCGGTCACCTCCGCCGAATATCCTTTTTATACGGTAGCCGGATTTACCTACACGGATTCGGTGTCTCTTTTTTCACGTTTTCAGGAACCCTTCATTTCCTGGGGGAAGAAGCAGGGAGGAAGTGTCGTTGAACTCCACGCTTATGCAATTGCCCCGGAGGATGTGCGTCCGAACGAGGTGATCAAGCAGACGATGCTGGAGGAGATGCACCATATGTTTCCTGAAACCAAAGACGCCACTATTCTTTACGATGTCTATATGCAGCAGCAGAATTTTACACGGTGGGCACCGGGAGATCATGCAAGACGTCCTGTGTCGGAAACACCTTTGGAGAACCTGTCTCTTGCAGGTGACTGGGTGAAAGTCGATGCTCCGGTCTTTCTCATGGAAGCCGCGGTGTTTACAGGACGTCTTGCAGCAAATGCAATCTGCAGCAAAGAAGCGCTGAAGCCAACGCCGTTACCGATAGTGCCAATGGACGGTTTGTTTGCCTGACAGGAAAGCAGCGAGTCATAAGGTACGCAGCATTGTCCTCACAATAGCGCGTTCATAACGTTCTCAAATCCGATACATGACGTGCTGAGATCCACGAAGGTGCGGGTTTGCAGAAGTGAGTGAAAATTCGCTAAATTTACACAAAGAGGTGATTCCTCATCTACCTGAATTATTCTTTCCTCGACCAAAGTACAATGATTCAGGACCTTTTTCCCGTTGTTCCGTAGTACAATATGAGATGTGGCAGTGTTTGACTGCATAACTATTAATCATTGAACCACAGGAGGAGCGCTATGGCGAAAACCAATGAAGCAAAAATCAAATCCCTCAACGACCGAAAAATCGATGTTGCTCTCAACATTCAGGAGCTTTGTATGGAATTGGCAAAAATCGATGCCGAAATATTGAGGGCTGGCGGCATGATACCTGTGGGCGGGACCATAGGAGGCACGATCGGAGGTGTAACCGGTGGTACGATAGGAGGAACCGTAGGAGGTACAATAGGCGGAACAATCGGTGGAACGATGGTCGACATTGCGGGTACGATAGGCGCTACGGGACGTTGTTGAAACCCGTCGTCAGTGATTGCGCATTGTTTCAGGAGACTGGAAAGACAGGTATGAGCGTTCCAGTCTCTTTCTATTTGCTATACGCTGTGTATCATCGTTTCCCTGAATGCAGAAACTCAAAGTATCGAAATATCTTCGCATAGTTCCCCGAGGGGTCGATTTTGCCGTCTATCATTCTCTGTACGGTAATCTTCTGCTTGTTGACGCAGAGGGGAAAGCATTGCTGCAATCATTCGGCGGCGGCTGTTTTATCGATGAAGCCATACGAAAATTCAGTGCATATGATGCTTCTGTCGTCTGGTCGTATGTTCATGAGCTTCGGATGCGCGACTTTCTCGTTACCGACGATGCAGACGAGTATGGTTTGGTACATGCCGATGCGCTCAGGCGTGAAAAGCAGCTCGAGAAGGGTTATCTGCTTCGCGTCCTGCAGCTTGTCGTTGCCAATACGTGTAATTTCAATTGTACATACTGTTTTGTCGACAAGATGTATGGCTCCAAAGAACGGGACGCATTGCAGCATCGTCCGGAGAATATGACTATGAGCTTTGCGACGGCAAAGCAGTCGATTGAAAAGGCTCTCGATATTGTCGTTCGTAACGGCATACCTCAGCTCAATATCGAGTTTTTCGGCGGAGAGCCGTTGATGAACTGGCCGCTTATAAAGCGAGTGCTTGAAACGTTTCGTACAGAAAGTCCGGAGGGAATCGAATTATTGTACAGCGTAACGACAAATGGCTCACTCATTACCGAGGAGATGGCCAGACTGTTCAAGGAACATAACGTTACGGTGACTGTGAGCTTTGATTCTCCGGGTTCTTCTGCGCATCCGGCGGTAAAAGCGCAAAAGGGAGGGGATCCGGTAAAAGAAAAACTCGAGATCCTGAAAAAATATGGTAACTGGGTTACCTTCAATGCAGTTATTTCGAGAGAGACGGTCGACAGCTATGACAGAAAGGCGCTGATAGATACTGCAAAACAATATCATATAGCTATGGTCGGCTTGATTCTCGACCTCGATCTCTCCTTTTACAGTAAAGAAAGTCGAAGAAAAAAAGTGATCGAGCAGTTATGGGCTACCTATGAATATGGCAGGGATCAAGGTGTCGCTGTTGTTGGCTACTGGTATCAGATTTTTAATCAAATAGCGGGACTGCAGCCGATTAATCTTCTCTCCGGCTATAAAACTTGTCCGGCTACAGGCTGCAAGGTTAGTGTTGAGCCTGAAGGGCATGTATTTATATGTAAATGTTGTTCAGATTATCTGGGTCATGTTTCTCAGCTCGAAGCGGTCCTGAAATCGGAAAGATATCGGCGATATTCCATGCAGGCGTATCGCAATGCTCCCGGATGTGATGGTTGTGCGATCGAGGGATTTTGTTCCGGAGTCTGTATGGGTGCCCTGGAAAAGAAATATCAAAGAATCGATATCGTCGAAAGCAGTTCGTGTGAAGTGTATAAAGGCATTACAAGAAAACTGTTGCAGAACGTCGATTCAAACGATGTCGAGGTTCGTTACCTGCATCAGGACAAGAACACATCTCGAATATGAACAGGCATCGAAAGTTACAGACATCGAAATACTTGCGATATATCACGAGGCATGACGGTTTTGCGCTGTATCATTCGCTCTATGGAGGGCTGTGTATCGTCGATGGTGATATACGTCACCTGTTCGAAGTTTTCCAGACTCCGAGATCGGCTCATGAAGTGGTTACGGCAGGATGTGCTTTTGATGAACTCCGTATACAGTCATTCATGCAGCTTTTTGAAGAGAGAGGTTTTCTTGTAGAGGACGGTTCCAATGAGTCTGGACAGCTAGAGGATTATCTTGAAACAATGGAAAAAAGGCTGCACAAAGGGGGACAAGTCGGGGTTGTACAGCTGGTTCTGACGAATCTGTGCAATTTTCGCTGTGAGTACTGTTTTGTCAATAGCATTTATTCTTCCAAGGAGCGGCTGGATGCTCAAGCTTCGAAAAACAACAGGGTGATGCATGTCGAGGAGGCCCGGACTTACCTTGAAAACGTTATTGATATTGCAAGGAAAAACGGTAAGACGGGTTTGTCCGTACAGTTTTTTGGGGGTGAACCTCTCTTGAACTGGAAGGTGATGAAATTTGTCCTCGAGCATTTTGGCGACGGTGAAGAACATGGGCTGGAGATAACGTACAGTATCGTGACCAATGGTTCATTGATAACGGATGAAATTGCGGCGTATTGCAAAAAGCACAAAGTTTCGGTTATAGTCAGTTTTGATGCTCCTTCAGGTGAGCAGCGTGTGTGTAAAAACGGAAAAAACGGAGGTGAGCTGGTCGAACAAGGCTTGTCGTTGCTCAACAAATACTATAATCACGTTGCATTCAATGCAGTTCTGTCGAGTGAGACCTTTGCTGTTTTCGGATACGAGCTTGTTGATTTCGCTCTCGAACACTATGTATTTGACATTGGTGTTCTACTCGATCTGAGCCCTGGATTTTATGAAAAATATTCGGCGAAGGACATTGTCGATACACTTTGGGATGTTTACTGTTACGGTAAACAGAAGGGGGTGCAGCTTACAGGATACTGGCATATGATCTTCCAACAGCTCGTTCACAAGAACCTGTATAGAACGCGCGGGTTCAAAACCTGTTCCGCTACGGGTTGCCAGTTGAGTATAGAGCCTTCAGGAGATGTTTTTGCCTGTAAAGGATCTTCCGGCTACTTTGGAAATATTCTGCGTATCGATGAGCTGCTTGCTTCTGAAAAGTACAGAAAGTACGCATCGAGAGCATTCAGTAATTCTCCTGAGTGTGCCGGGTGTGCAATAGAGGGTTTTTGTTCCGGCTTTTGCCTGGGGCCTCTTGAAAAGAAATATGGCAGTATATCTGTTATGGAAAAAAATGCTTGTGCGGTCTACATGGAACTGACCAGGCGCCTGATCGCTGATATGGATTCGGAAGATGTCGCAGTATTTACCATACAGAGACCCGAAAAGGTTGAGCATCATGCCCGCGAGCGTCTCTCCTGAGCGGTTTCAGGCGCGGAGGTGAAAAGTTTTTAGCCGGATTCCCCGGTTTTCTCTCTTGATAGTTTCAGAATAGTATAATGTGGGTCCCGATAGACTCGCTTGCCAGGAAAACCAGCTGGCAGAGCTGCTGTTGAGTTGATAATGCAATGGGTGATCGGATACGTCTCAATGAGGTCGGCTAAAGTCTAAATTCGTTTTTCGGGCAAAGTAGAGCTATAAAACGCCTGGGCTTTTCTACAGCGTGTATCCCATTCAATAATTTCTGTATCCTTGTAAGGATGGGTTTTCGTGTTGATGAGAATCGGAATACCGGTTTCGAGCCGGAATTTGTCGAAAGCACTGTTTTCTGGCGGAACGAGATAGAGATCTTCCGAAGATGCGTGGCGGGCGGCATAATCGATGACATTCATCTCTTTGCCATTATCGTACCTTTCAAATGCGTTGACCTGCTTTTGTATTTGCCGGATTGTAAGTAATGTCACAAGCGTACCGATGATCACGGTAACGATAGGTAGCGCTTTTTTATGAGGTTCGAAAAAGGGGCTGCATGTTTGCCCGAGCCATCCGGCAAGAATGGCGATTGCAAGAGGAGCGAGAAAAACTGAGCTTCGCCAAGGGGTTGAAAACGCCAGTGTCGCATTCGGAAAAAAATACAGATAGAGGCCTGAAACAATTATAACAAGATAGAGGCTGCTCATAATTGGAAAAAGCCTGCTTTTTCTGATAAGAAGTATCGAAAGTAGCATGACTCCCAGTTGTAGAAAAGATTCCGATTCCAACCAGAGACGTATATCGGTATGGTGCGGTATCCTCTGATTTGCGAGGATGTCCATTGCCTGCGTGTACAACGGTTCTGTTGTTGGGGAAAAGAGAATGATGTAGCGAATGACGAGAGGTGCTGAAAGCAGTGCGAAAAGGCTGAAGGGGACAATTGCTTTTTGCAGACCCTGCTTCTCTTTTATCAACGTAAGGATTGAATAGTTGGCTTGTACGATAAGGGCTGTAGGAAGGTATGTCGGATGAAACGCTGCAGAAAGTGCGAGAAGAACCGATGCTGTTTTTGTATGATTGTTGAGAAACCGTTCAATGGAGAGTAGAAGAAACACTCCGAATACGCAGGGCTGAAAATATTTTCCGAGCAGGTACTGGTCGGCAAGTCCTGAAGGGTTTGCCTTGTGAATGAAGAAAAACAACCCAAGATAAATGATCATTGGCGCTGTTTTTCTCAATTCCGGAAAAAGGTTTTGTGCGATTTTGCCAAGTGAGTAGAAGTATATCAATAGAAGAAAACCAAAGAAAACGTAGGTGACTTCAATGGCGTTGGAGAGGTAGAGGGATCTTATGAGTGCGGTGAAAAAGGGAAGAGGGTCGAGTGTACCGGCCATCCAATCGTTTTCGAGAAAACCGTATCCGGCATCGCCTGCACCGTGCAGGAACTTCGTGTTCTGGTTTTTTGTATAGAGCGGTTCCTTTTGATGATATACGGCATAAAACAGTCCTGGTATGATCCATTGTAGTTCTTGCAACTTCGAAGCTTTGGCGCTATTCATCAAATTTTTAGTCGATTTTCAATGGTTTACTCGTACCCAGAGGAGTTGGAAAAAGGAATACCAGGAGGTAGGACGATGCCGTCATGGTCACGATCGCGACAAGTTGTATGAGCTGTGAATCCGCTGCGCTTATCAACCCTTTTTCGGCGGCAAGAACGGCGATGATCAGGGAAAACTCGCTGTTTTGGCCGAGCCGGAATCCCATTTCTCTGCTGAATTTGGGTGTTTCATTCGTGAGTTTGAAAGCCACTCTGTATACCAGGGGTTTGAGAACCAGCAGAACTGCTGAAAGCAGTACTGTCGGCCAAACGATGGTCTGCATGAGTGCAAAGTCCATTTTCGCACCGAGTGTGAAAAAGAAAAGTACCAGAAAAAAGTCCCTGAAGAATTTCAGGTTTTCGGCAAGATAATTTGAAAGAGGCCCGCTTGCCAGAGCGACACCGGCAATGAATGCGCCGATTTCGTGGCTCATACCTATATATTCGGAGAGCAAGGCAAGGCTGAAGCACCAGGCGAGAGCGACCATATTGAGCAGTTCATTGTAGCGCTGGACCTGCATTATGATTTTTCTGATGATGTAGCGTTCTGCTAGAATCGCCACAACGGTCAGAAGAACGCCGATCAGAATGCTGGTAATCCATCCGACTACCGAAGAGCTGCTTCCTCCATTGATGAACGCTATTGCGAGGACGGCGAAAATATCCTGCATGATCAATACCGCTATCGCAACCGCCCCCATATGTTTCTGGTGAAGGGTGATGGTCGGCATAAGCTTGACGACCAGGATGGTACTGGAAAACATCATCGCGACGCCAGTAATGACCGATTCCAGGATCGAGGCTCCGAACGTATAAAGGATACCGCCTGTAACCAGTGCAAAAATACCGCTTGTCAATAACGTCAGCGGAAACGTTTTGCTGAAAAGCTCGAGCAGTCTCCTCGGGTGGAGCGAAAGGCCGGCGAGGAAAAGCAGAAGCGTTATGCCTATGTTGGACGCCTCGTTGATAAACTCGATTTTGGTGACAAGTTTGAGACCCCAGGGACCGAGCAGAACTCCGGCAACGATATATGAGATAATGATCGGCTGACGTGTGAGCAGAGAGAGCCAACCGAGTATCGTCGATACGATCACTACCAGTGCTATTTCAAGAAAAACGACATTTTCCATACGGCTTTCGGATATAGAGGTCAGGTGCTGAAAATGCCCTGTGAGTTTATGTATTGAGCAACGTTAAACTTACGCACGCATCCATTATAGTTCATATACCTTATTTTGCCAAAAACGGGACGTTCGAACCACGGCCGGTCATGAACGCCACCGATTGACCACGCAACGCCGGTAAAGCCGTTTGGGTCTCTTCCATCGAGTGAGTATGTGTCGTTCAGGTAAATCGCCGTGTCGAATGCTGTTTCGGGATCGGGTGTCCATTCCAGAATTTTTTTTGCCCAGTACATTCGCAGATAGCCGTGCATTTTTCCTTTTTTTCCGAGTTCTTTCTGGGCGGCATTCCAGAGCGGGTCATGTGTCGAGGCCCGTTCGAATTCATCGAGAGTGTAGAGGTAATCCCTTTTGTCGGTACGGTGTTGGTTCAGAGTTTCTTTTGCCCAGGGATGTATACCGGAAAGAGAGTCGTAATGCTCGTTGTAATAGCAATAGTTATCGGCAAGTTCACGTCTGATGACGAGTTCCTCCAGGAAAACGTCCTTGGATTCCTTTCGGGCTCGGCTTTTTTGTATCTTGAGCGCTATATGCTGTGCGCTTATCTGACCAAAATGCAGATAGGGGGACAAGTCTGAAACGGCGTGTGCATTCGGATCGTTTCTTTTTTCTGCATAGTCGTTCAGCCGGTGTTCGATAAAGTCTTCAAGAACTTTTTGTGCGGCATCTTCGCCAGGGTCGATCCATGAAACGGGTTTCACAGCCCTGTTTATATGGAGTTTTTCGTATAGCTTTTCCCAGTTGACAGGATAAGGGAGCGTTGTGTTGTCGGATTGCTGACGTTGGAGCTCAGGGAAGACGGTGAGAAAGGTTTCGAGCCGTCCATTGATTTTCGGACGGATCGTTCGGGCTGAAAATTCGAGTTTGCGTGAAGCCGTCCAGCAGGGAACGATGTTGTGGGCATCGACTTCATAAACAGGTATGGAAAGCTGTCCGAAGACCTTTTTTTTCCATACGAGGGAGGTTTTCAGAGGAGAAAAATCAGCGACAACAGCACCGGCTTTATGTTCTGCGGCGAAAGACGGAAGCTCTGATTCAGGATTGCCTGCTCTGACAAAGAAAGGTATGTTGAGAGTTTCGAGCTTTTTTTCCACCTGCATCATGTTTTTCAACATGAAATCGTAATGCCGTAACGCAGCTTGCGGATAAGAGGTGACGAGGTTGAACAGGACGATTAACGGCTGGTTGCTGTCCAATGACAACTGTTCGGCAAACAGAAGCGCCCAGTTATGACGTACTCGTTGATCCCTCGACATCCAGTAGATAACCGGGCCGTCGAGACGCTGCTTGGAATTCAGGCAGCGGATTCGTTCTGGATGAATCATGGTTGCGGTTTTAGTTCAGATAATCTCCGCAACATGCAAAAAGTTTTTCAAAATCGTAGTACCTGTGTGTTTATAATCTATGTGGATATCATGAAAGGTTTCCATCAGTTGCGCATGATCCATGGATCGCAGATCGTTGTCGATCGACAACCATGAAAGCAGGAGTTGCGGGGTCAATTCGAAATGTGATTGAATGCCGTAGGCGCGGTTGGATACTTTGACGATCTGATTTTTGCAGAATTCACCGGTTGCGAGAAGCGATATTCCGTCGTGAAGAGTGACTGTTTCACCGTGTAACTGGAAAACGCGAAGTCTCTTTCCAAGATCATCGAAAAGAGGATCCTCGATACCTTGTAACGTAAGGTCGACTGTGAATGGGGTTCCATCGGGTCCAAAAAAACCCGTTTCTTTGGCCGAGCACTTTGTTACCGTGCCTTTGGCGGCTTTTACGAGTGTTTGCATCCCGAGGCAGATGCCGAGGTAGGGGATGTTCTCCTGGAGAATGATGTCGATAGTGCTCAGTTCATCGAGCATGACTTCGGTCAGGTCGTTCGCGCTCTGTGGGCCACCGAGGGTTATCACGGCCGAGTAGTCACGGGGATCGGGATACGGTTCACTTCTGGAAAGATCAACGATGAGAGAAGGGATGGAATATTCTTCAATCAAGCCTGAAAGCAGGCCGGGACCTTCGTGAGGTACATGTTGAATGATAAGGACTGGTCGGGGCATGGGTTTTTTTTCACTATTGTGGCTGTAGCCATGTCGTGAGAACTCTGGCAAGATCTTCCTTTTCAAAAGGTTTTCCGAGATGGTCGTTCATGCCGCTTTGTTTTGCAAGGGCTATGTTCGCATCATCGGTGTTACCGGTAAGTGCAATAATCGGGATTTCCCTGTACTTGTCAAATCTCTTGAAACGTTTGCCTTCCCTGATTATTTTCGTGGTGTTGACACCGTTCAATACAGGCATTTCCATATCCATGAAAATGAGCTCATAGTCGTTTTTTTCCAGATGCTCGAGCGCCTCTTCCCCGTTTTCGGCATGCATGACACAAGCTCCCATGCGTTCGAGGATAACGCCCATGAATTTTCTGCTGGTAAGGTTATCGTCGACAATGAGTATGTCTACATTGTCGAGAAAGATATCAAGGTTGCGGATGAACGGCTCTGTTTCTGAAAAAAAATACTTTTCGAAAAGAAAGTGGATGTGTTTTCTCCGAGGCGGCCTAGGGATAAGCTCGTTCATTTCTGAGCCAAGAAGCCTCTGTTTCGTTTGGTATTCGGAGTGATTGGAAAGCCCGATGATCGGGACTTCCTTGTAATTCGCGGTTGGGAACTGAGTATTGTGTTTCTTTCGGCGTATTTGCCTTGCCACCTCATCTCCTGGCAAGAAGGGCATTTCTAAATTCACAAGTATCAGGTCGAAATGCTGCCGTAAAAGCATGGAGAGTGCCTGCGTTCCGTTTTGTGCATGTCTGGTGTTGCAATGCCATTCGCTGAGATATTTGTCTGCTATACGGCGGTTATTCGAATTGTTGTCCACAATCAGAATGTTTTTGTCTTGAAGAACCTCTTTTTTGAGGTTTTCAGCTTCTTTTGAGTGATACAGGGGAAAATGAAGGGTGAATTCCGTCCATTCGCTTTTTTTTGATTCGCAGGTAATGTTGCCTCCGAATGAAATCAATACCCGCTTGCAAAAAGCCAGTCCTAAACCGATGCCTTCTTTTTTACCGTAACTGTAGAAATCGTCAAAAACTCGCTCAAGCTTCGATGCCGGAATACCGGGCCCCGTGTCGCGCACTTTGATGGTGTTGCCGTTTGAACCGGTTTGCGTGGAGATTTCAATGATAAACCCTTGTTTAGCCTTGAAGTATAGAGCATTTTTAATGAGGTTGAAGAGAACATAGATAAGAAGGTCTTTGTCACCGAAGAAATCAAAATCTTTTTCTCCAAGAACTTGTATAAGGTTACGGTCATCAGGGTTCTCATAACTATAATCACCGATAGCGTCATGAATGCTGCTTACAGCGTTGACCTGCCTGAATGTGTTCCGGTCAACGGGCAGTCCCTGCAGGTTGTTCAGGATTGAGTCAATGATCTTGTTCGCTCTGATGAGGGTTTTCGAACTTTCTTCGATGATATTATGCAGGCTTATCAGGCCGGATCTGCTGAGTTCATAGTGCTGGTCATACTTTTCATTTTCGATTTTTCCGGGTTTTTCCGGAAGAATGGACTTAACCGAACCTATTGCGTTGGCAATGGAATGCAGAGGATTTCTCATTTCATGGGCTATGCTTCCACTCAGACTTTGAAGCAAGGATATTTTTGTTTGGTTCGCTGTTTGTTTTCTGTGGCTCGTGATAACCCCTACAAGAAGCAGAAAAAAAAAGGTTGGAACGTACAGCCACTGAAAATAGGTGAATTGGATCTGTCCATCGAGGAGCCAGACCGTAACAAAAGCAAGGCTGTATCCGGTGATCGACAGGAAGAGTATCCAGCTCCAGTCTTCAATAATGATAATCAGTAGTGCGAGGGCAATGAGTGTCGAGATGAACCACGTGGTGTTCCACTCATTTTTATGCAGCATGAAGCTGAAAAAAAAGGGCAGAAGAAACGTTATCACGATGAAAAAGAAGACCGGGAAAAATTTTTTGACTTTTTCGGAGAAGTTGTTGTAGAAAAAGAATGGAATGCCTATAGCTGCGTTGATCAGGCGGAAGATCAAATTTTCATATGGTTGGGGTAGAAGGTGCGACCAGATATAATAAAAGAGAGGATTGCCAACCAAAGAGAGCACCCCGATGATCTGGAGATCGTGCACGTTGCGCTCGAAAGCTAATAGGGTCTTTGAGGCTAACTTATTGTACAATGCATTTTTTTGCATGCTTTTAGCGACAAGCGTCAGGTATACTTCATGGTTGCAAGATGTATACTTCGGTTCGTTGTCCGGCCGATGGTAACGGTTTTATTGGTAAACATATTTTTATTGGCCTCATCATTGGTATGAGGTATGTGCTTGACTGTGAAAAGGTTATGGTGATTGTTCCCCTATTCCTGCTGAGTGACGAGGGGTTGTTTTTCAATACAGGTTGCATGCGGTGACGCATCTTTTGAGTATAGTGTGCGAGTGAGAAATAAAAAAGTATAGATATCGATTTTATTTCTCTTTGCAGGCCAATACGATTGCGTGACTGCATTTTCAGCCAGTTGTCTTCAAAAAAACAGGGATGAAGTGAAGATGTGGGATTGGAAATCTACTAAGAGAAAAGGTCTTTAGAGTGTTTATTCAGAGCTAGGGCCGTTTTCTGAATAAGTGTAACAGCTTTTTCAGAAGACTTTGTTTCGGCCTGCTTGTAACCGGTAAACCATCTTTTTCCCACCGAATGATCCCATGCTCCAGATTGAAAACCCTGCGGTGTCCATGGTTGACGAGAAGGCGCGCAGCGAACAGGCTGCGATTACCCCTCCTGCAAGCGATTATCACCTTGCGTGTTGCCGGTATTTCCTCCATTCTTTGCTGGAATCCGCTGAGAGGAATCTCCATGATATCCTGAACATCGAATGACTTTCTGGCAATTTCGTGCGGTGTACGAACGTCGACAAGCAGTGCACCTTTTTTCATCATTGCATAGGCGTTTTTAGGGCTTACGTCTTTAATCCGGGCCATAAATGTATACCTGCGTTTACTTCTTCGGATTCATCAAATACTCGAGTACGTCATTCGTATGCCTTCATACAGGTATGGATATTACGAAATATCGGTTGAAAACAGTCAGTGAAAAGTTGGTTTTGGCCAAAGCAACCCTGTTATCTCTCCTCCAAAGTCATGCCGGACTTGATCCGGCATCCATAGGGACTTTCAGTGAACGATAGATCCTCGGGAAAAACCTGGGAAACAGTTGTTGCAACCATCCCTGTTGGGATGATGGCTTTTCATTTTGCGGAGAGGGAGGTGATAATTTTGGGATTTAATTGTTTGGTGGTAATGAGATTTAATGTTTTGTAAATCAAGGCATGTGTTGATGATCGATAACGATTTCATCATCTTTTTTTCGATGAGAGCTCTGACTAAACCTCGCCACCAACTCCCTTAAACTTCTCAACAAAAGCGGCTATCTTTTGGAAAACGCTCTGTTTTTTGGGGAGATATTGCGGGTTTAACGGGCTCATCCTAGGCAGAATGGTATTGAGCTCCGTGCCATTGTCACTGGCAAATTCCCGTTTTAACGAGGTGGAGATATAACGCTTTGCAGTATCTTCATTTAACCCTTCTGAACCGATTAATTCTTCTGCTTCCCGTTTTTGCGCTACCTGGGCAAAGGTAAAAAAGGCATCGATCACATTGGCTTTGTCACCAATCCGGTCAAGGTCGGTTTGATGAATAAAATCAACGATTAGGCTTTCTTTGGCGCGGTTACCAAGGCTGGTGCGAATCACCCGGCGTATTTCGTCAACCAAATCTGATTTACTTTTGCTTTTCTTATTGTGCTCGAAAATCAATTCCAGGATATAGTCCAGATTGATCTCCTGGGACTTAAGCAGGTCCACTTCAAAAATCACGTCATCCCAATCAATGTCGGCCGAATCCTTTTGATCAGCAGCTTTTTGCTGTCGCAACCAATCGCGAATGTCGTTGTACGTAGAGCGATAATCCTGAATTTTGCGTTCAGCAGGAATCTCTATTGCCTGCATAACTTGCAAATCTTCATCGTTTACATAATACAGGGCTTGAAATGTCTCAACCGCTTCAGGATCGGTCATATCAACATTTTGCAAGGCCTTCAGGCTGGTAAATTCATCATAGTTTTGCAGCACATTCTCAACTCGCAAATATTCGCCAAACAGTTTCACGAAAGCTTTTTTGTCGGACTCCTTCTCCATCTCATCCGGATTGGGGAAGCGCTGCAGTAATTCCGTTACTACCTCCATATAACCGCGGCGTGCTTCACCGGTTACCCTATCGGTAAAGCCTTCCATGTACTCTTTGTAGCTTTTCTCCAATACTATGTTTCGGGTGTTTTTATCACCAAAGAGAGTAATGGCATCGACCGTGGCCTGCTCTAGATTGCGAAAGGTGACAATATTACCGAAGGTCTTGGTCGCATCAAAAATTCGGTTGGTGCGAGAATAGGCTTGCAGCAGGCCGTGGTAGCGCAAATTTTTATCGACAAACAAGGTGTTCAGCGTAGGGGCATCAAAGCCGGTCAGAAACATCCCCACAACGATCAGCAAGTCGATTTCCTGGCTTTTTACGCGCTTGGCAAGGTCACGGTAGTAGTTTTGAAAGCCGTTTCTATCCACGCCGAAATTGGTTTTAAACAGCGCGTTGTAGTCTGCAATGGCCGCGGTCAAAAACTCCTTGGCGCTGCTGCTCATGGCGGACACTTCAAAGCTTTCGTCCGGAATGTCGCCTACGGCATCCTGTTCCTCATTGGTCGCAAACGAGAAGATCGTGGCCACGTTCAGCGGCTTTTCTCTTCCTTCCTGTAACTGTTTGAAGGACTCGTAATAGAGCTTGGCCGCATCCACGCTGCTCACGGCAAACATGGCATTAAAGCCGTTCGCAGCGGTTTGCAGGCGATGTGTTTTCTGCCGGAAGTTATTCAGGATATACTGCGTGACCTCCTTGATGCGGTCAGGGTGCAGCAGGGCCTGTTTGTTTTCCGCAGCATTGAGCTTTTTCTCATCAAGCTCGCTTTCAATCGCCTTAAACTTCGGGCGAACATCGTTGTAATCCACTTTGAACTTGAGCACCTTTTCATCACGAATGGCGTCAGTGATGACATACGAATGCAGCTCGCGGCCAAACACACTTGCCGTGGTCTCCGCACCGAGGGCATTTTCCGGAAAGATTGGTGTGCCGGTAAAACCGAACTGATAAAACTTTTTGAACTTTTTCTTCAGGTTTTTCTGTGCTTCACCAAACTGACTGCGGTGTGCCTCATCAAAAATAAACACAACTTGCTTATCGTAGATCGGCAGGTCGCTTTCACCTTTCATCAGGTTATTGAGCTTCTGGATGGTAGTCACAATGATCTTATTGTCATCTTTATCCAGATTGCGTTTGAGGCCGGCGGTGCTGTCGGAGCCATTGACGCTGTCCGGCGAAAAGCGCTGGTATTCTTTCATGGTCTGGTAATCCAGGTCTTTTCGATCGACTACAAAAAACACCTTGTCAATAAACTCCGGCTCAGTAGCCAAACGCGCAGCTTTAAAACTGGTAAGGGTTTTGCCGGAGCCGGTGGTGTGCCAGATGTAGCCACCGCTTTCGGGTTTGCTCCAGTTTTTTGCTTCATGGGAGCTTTTCACCTTCCACAACATGCGTTCTGTCGCGGCAATCTGGTATGGACGCATCACCAACAGGGTATCACTGACATCAAATACCGAATAATGCAGCAGCACTTTGAGGAGGGTGTTTTTCTGGAAAAAGGTGGCAGTGAAATCTTTCAGGTCTTTAATCAGGCTGTTATCAGCCTTCGCCCAGTTCATGGTAAAATCGAAACTGTTTTTGTTGCGCTGGGTGGTATTGGCGAAATAACGGCTGTCCGTTCCGTTTGAGATGACGAACAGTTGCAGGTATTTGTACAAGGAATGCTCGCTGTTAAAGCTCTCCTTACTGTAACGGTGCACCTGATTGAAGGCTTCACGAATCGCCACGCCGCGTTTTTTCAGCTCGATCTGTACTAAGGGCAAACCGTTGACCAGGACCGTCACATCGTAGCGGTTAGCATGAGTGCCAGTTTGTTCAAACTGCCGGATTACCTGACAGGTGTTTCGTGCAATGTTTTTCTTGTCAACAAGATAGATGTTCTGGATATGCCCGTCATCGAAGACAAAGTCGTGGATATAGTCGTCATGGATTTTACGGGTCTTGTCAATGATGGTGTCACTGGGTTTATCGAGGTAGGTTTCCACAAAGCGCATCCACTCACCGTCTGAAAACTGCACCTTGTTCAACGTCTGCAGCTGCTCGCGTACATTCGCCAGCATTTTCTCAGGGGTATTCAAATCAGGCAGGTATTCATAGCCCTGGTTTTTCAGGTCACGGATAAATTCCCGTTCCAGAGCGTCTTCGCTTTGGTAGCTTTCACAGACCGTCCATTCCCGGTCGTATTTATCGAGGACGATGAAGTTTTTTGATTCGGCGATGGTTTTGTAATCAGGCATGTTGTCCATCCTCTTTCTTCTCTTGCCAATAGCCATAGTTATCGATCAAATGCTCAAGCAAGAGCTTGACGGTTTCCTTCTCTTGTGGAATTGGTTCAGCGACCGCCTCGTTCGACAAGGTAGCGTGACTTGTGAATTGAATGATGCGGTTGAAGTAAAGCTGCTTATCATCAGGCAGCAACTCTGACCATCTGGGATAGCCTAAAAAACTGGCGGTTTTTTCATAAAGGTTACGCAATAGCGTAAAGTGGTATTTCTGCACCCTTTTCTCAGCAATCGCCTTTTCAAGTATTTGTTTTAAATACAAATGGTAAGAGAAGCTTTTATTGGAGTCGCCTTGCTTTGCAATTAGTGCGAACGTGCCATCTTCAAAACGCTCCAGAAGAAAACAGACCTTACTGTTCAGTTCATTGTAGAGCACGTTATAAAACAGAGGACTGTGCGTTGTGATGATAAACTTCAGGCCAGAATCGCTGGACTTGATCAACCCCGCTAAGTTGACCGCCAGCTCTATCAAGTGGTTTTCATCCAGTGAGCTAACCGGGTCATCAATGAAAACATATTCCAACTGATCAAACTGATTTGATTCCCTGTTATCGGGTTCGGGAATATTGAGAATGGTAATCACCTGATCGAGCAGCGTGTAGAAAACACTCCAGATAAAATTACTTTCTTCACCTTTGGAGATTTTCAGGTTATCCGGGCGCTCATTTTCACCGTCCTGCAGAAAAAAAGTTACCTCGGAAAAATCTTCACTGAAATAAGGTGTCAATTTATCATTGGCGTAGTGCTGAAAATACTTAACGATATTTCCATCTTGTCCGAGATCTTTAAGCAGTGTAAGCAACCAATCAGTATACGAATTGGCCTGAATTTTCAGCTTAGGCTTGGCATCCAACTCTAAATCGTTATCCCAATAGAATAAATCTTCTGTAAACGCGTTGTAATACAATATCTTATTGCGTGGCAATGGCGCCTTTTCGAGATCACCATTACCATTCCCTTTTGGAGAGATCAGCTGCTTAAACTCCCGAGAAAGGCGCGTTTTGCCCACGCCATTGAATGCGTAGATTAGCTGTACCTTTTTATCGGCATCCTTTAACTGCTGAGCTATTTCCCTTTGTGTCTCACTCATCTTATGCCTCTGTCTCTGGCTTGGGGAAACTCAGCAGCAAATCGCGGTAATATTCGTACTGCTTCTGTCGCAATTCAATTTCACGGGGCAACCCCTTGCTGATAGAGTTCGTCAAGGCATCGAAAGTGTCGAGGATGGCAACAATGCGGGCTTGTTCGCTAGGTTGAGGTAAAGGAATTTTTAATTGCCTTAATGTTGTCAGGTTCAGCATTCCATATTTACGCATCTTTGATTTAAGTTCGTCGTATAAATTTGTTATGTAGTAAAAAACAAACTTGTCATTCAGAACGTCTGTTTTTTTTGACTTAATGCTGGCAATATTCTGATTGGTTGTCGCTTGGAACTCCAAATATGCAGTTTTAAAAATTGTAGCACCGACAAGAGCCATTAACGTAGTGTCTTTGTCTAAAAGCTTCGCACTTGATTTCTGTAACCCAATTTGAGATATATAGTTATCAGCAGAATACACAGACTCATTCTTACATGATTCCGATTTAAGCCAAGGGATATTGCCATTATCCCAATATTCTGGTTTTGATTTTGATGGCGTACCACCTGAAGCAACTTCGAAAAGTTCTTCATCCCCCAACGTCTTCCACTCAACTTTACCTTCCTCAAAACTCAACAACTGATCGCGATAGTAGGTATACTGTTTTTTGCGTGCGGTAAGCTCGGTGGTAAGCTCGGTGGTAAGCTCGGTGAAAGCGTCCAGAGTGCGAACGATTTCCGCCTGGATTTTAAGGGATTTTTCCGGATCGTCAGGGCATGGGATGGGGATTAGGATTTTTTCAATTGCTGACTTTGATAAACGCGGAATACTAGCACGGCGGACCTGTCCAGCAATCGCTCCTTTTTGCGTCAATAAAAAATGATACAGAAATCTGCCGTTTAAATTTTCTGGTGTAATCGCAAAATAAACATCATCAGCAGCCCAGAACTCATCTTTGCTATAGCCAATCTCACCGGCAGTACCCGCACAGATGATAAACGTAGATTCAGCTTTGACATTGCCTTCGTGGTAGAAACCAAGCGGCGTCAGACTGTTTTGATAAACAGCACACTTGCCGCTTTCTTCTAATTGCGACTTTACAAGTCGCTTTCCTCGCTGAAGATTTACAGCGTTCCCCAATGCCTTCCACTCCACCTCAGCCCCATCCAGCAGTTTTTCCATAAAGCTCAATTTGCTCATCCTTCACCTCCTTGCAGCTCCCGTTCAATCTGTTCGATACTGGGCAAGCTGTTTTCCAAAGACTCGGGCAAAGATTCCCGTAATTTGTATTCAGCAATGCCCATAGGCTGGGTTTTGTCACCCAGAGCGTACTCGGCCACCACCTTGTTTTTGCTCTTGCACAGCAACAGCCCGATGGTTGGCTGATCCTCTGCCGCTTTAACCTGGCGATCCACAGCGGTCAGGTAGAACCCCAACTGCCCAAGATGTTCCGGCTTGAAATCACCGGCTTTCAGCTCAATCACCACATAGCAGCGCAATTTCAAATGGTAAAACAGCAGGTCAAGAAAGAAATCATCGCCTCCGACCTCCAGATGCACCTGTTTACCGACAAAGGCAAATCCGGCTCCCAACTCCAGCAGAAATTCGGTTACGTGCCGAACCAGCGCATGTTCAATCTCCCGCTCCTGCGCCTCGTCGCCCAATCCCAGAAAATCAAACCGATATGGGTCTTTGAGTGATTCACGAGCAAGATCGGATTCAGGTTTGGGCAAGCACTGCTCAAAATTGGTGATGGCATTGCCTTGTCTCTCGAGAAGACGCGTCTCAATCTGCATGACCAGAACATTGCGAGACCAGCCATGTTCAAGTGTCTTTTGTGCATAGGTCAAGCGCTCCTCAGCGCTCTTCAGCTTGGTAATAAGCACCAGATTGTGCCCCCAGGGTAATTGTCCAACAGCCTGTTGGACAATGTGCTCATCCGGCCAGGCCTCGGCAAAAGAGCGCATATACAGCAGGTTGGTACGGGAAAAACCTTTCATCTCAGGGAAGGCGGTACGCAAATCATGGGCGAGTCGCTCAATAACCTTTGCTCCCCAGCCCTGTTTGGCTTGCCGCGCTAAAATATCACGCCCTATTTGCCAGTAAAGAAAAACCAATTCGTGATTGACTGCCAATGTGGCTTTTTGTCGGGCAGTATGAATTCTCTTCTTCAGCTCAGCCAACCAGTCGCCATAGCCCTCAGGAGGTTGCATCAGAGAAACCTGTTTATCACTCATTCCCCGCCTCCTTCGATCTCCGCCACGATGGCATCGATATCGGCACGAAGCCGATCGATGTTTGCCACGGTGGTTTTCAGCTCGTCATTGAGCCGGTCGATGTCGATCACTTCACGAGTATCTCTGGCTTCCACATAGCTGCTGACGGACAGGTTGTAATCATTTTCTACGATCTTTTCGTAATCGATAGACTTTGCAAAGTGCTCGACGTTGTCTTTGCTATCGAAAGCCTGCATGATCCGGGCGATGTGGTCGCCGGTGAGCACGTTATTGTTGGTCTCTTTTTTAAACAGCTCACTAGCATCGATGAACTGGGTGGAGTTGTCGGTCTTGTGTTTGGAGAGCACCAGAATGTTGACGGCGATGGTGGTGCCGTAGAACAGATTGGGCGCGAGAGAAATGACGGTCTCCACATAGTTGTTATCCACCAGATACTGACGGATTTTCTTTTCGGCACCGCCACGGTAAAAAATACCGGGGAAAGAGACAATCGCCGCACGTCCTTTGCTGGAGAGGTAACTCAAGGCATGGAGAACAAAGGCAAAATCGGCTTTGGATTTAGGGGCGAGCACACCGGCGGGGGCAAAGCGTTCATCGTTAATCAGCGTCGGATCGTCTCTGCCTTTCCACTTCACCGAATACGGCGGATTGGAGACAATGGCGTCAAAAGGTTTTTCGTCATCAAAGTGTGGATTTTCCAACGTGTTGCCCAGCTGGATGTTGAACTTGTCGTAATTGATGTTGTGCAGAAACATGTTCATCCGCGCAAGGTTGTAGGTGGTATGGTTGATTTCCTGGCCGAAAAAACCCTCTTCAATGATATGGGCGTCAAAGTGCTTTTTAGCCTGCAGCAACAGAGAGCCGGAACCGGCGGCGGGATCGTAGATTTTATTGACGCTGGTTTGCTTGTGCATGGCAAGCTGGGCGATCAGCATGGATACGTGCTGAGGGGTGAAAAACTCTCCACCGGATTTACCGGCATTGGCGGCATAGTTTGAGATGAGATACTCGTAGGCATCGCCAAACAGGTCTATCTGACTACCGTGAAAATCGCCAAAGTTCAGACCTGCCACTCCTTTGAGTACAGCGGCCAGACGCTTGTTCTTGTCGGCAACGGTGTTGCCGAGGCGATTGCTGGTGGTATCAAAATCAGCAAACAGGCCTTTTATATCCATTTCCGACGGGAAGCCGTTGGCTGAGTTTTCAATGGCGGCAAAGATGGTGGCCAGGTCGGTGTTCAGGCTGTCGTTGGTGTTGGCGCCTGCCGCGATGTTCGCGAAGAGCTGGCTGGGGTAAATGAAGTAGCCCTTGGTTTTGATGGCATCGTCTTTGATTTCCGGGAAAATCACATCATCGTCAAGCTTGGCATAATCGATGCTCTCATCACCGGCTTCGATGTAGCTGGCAAAGTTTTCACTGATAAAGCGGTAAAACAGGGTACCGAGAACATACTGTTTAAAATCCCACCCATCCACGGCACCCCGCACATCATTGGCGATCTGCCAGATCTGGCGCTGGAGTGCCGCGCGTTGTTCTTTACTTGTCATCTATAAATTTGTTTCTGTTTTTCGCAGTTGTTCTCATCTTTTTGTTTGCGGCCTGCCCTGCGCTGCTAGTCCCCACCTATGCAGTTATCTGTTCATTTTTAAACTTTTGCAGGCGTCCCATTTGAGAAGGGCCTTCCGTACTTATCAATCCCCTTGTAAACGGAGTCATTACTCGGTTAGATTATAATACAATCACATAAGTTTAAATGTAACAAGAACCTATCGCACACACCAAGCAGATCATCAATAAAGCTCACCAGCCGTTGCAATCAGCCGGAGCTACTCAAGACTCGCGTTGGGTCTGTTCGGCAATATCATTAAGCACCATTCGTTGTTCACGAAGCAGCTTGTTCATCATTTCGAACACCTCGTGCTGCCCCTTCCACTCATCACCCTTATCAGCGTTTTTGCTGCGATTGCCTTTCCGGTTTCGGTTTTGGGGCCTGTGGACTGCACACCTATGGTTCCCACTTCCTTATCATTTCTGCTTGACAGGCGTGTCTCCCCGTTATAAATGCGGACGAATGGAAACAAAAAAAGCCCCAGTGTTTTGCTGAGGCTTTTCTTTCTGCGGAGAGGGAGGGATTGATTCAATGCTTCGCATTTCACCCCGACATGGTCGGGGCAGCAACGCTATCGCGTGCTGTCTCAATGGCTCTGCCATTGTTCGAACCCTCTGTCGGGTTCTCATCCCTCCCAAAAGCCAAAAAGCAACCTCCCCTTGATGGGAAGATTGCTTTTTTACAGCGGAGAGGGAGGGATTGATTCAATGCTTCGCATTTCACCCCGACATGGTCGGGG
>OFES01000040.1_pt1 | contig 44995 bp, 77 predicted proteins | sample 1521151 | NCBI WGS metagenome assembly OFES01 (sample SAMN04272335, study PRJEB24112) | coral metagenome | biome: Coral reef; feature: Shallow seawater; material: Coral tissue | host: Coral | place: China: South China Sea | collected 2014
TAGGAGTAGAAAAAACGCCATTTTTATCAACTGCCACCACTGAAAAAACACAATCAAATGGAATAATTATCGGTAACGTATGACTTAACTGATCACCCCCTGTGATAATCACAGGCTCAGATGCACATGAGTTATCAAGGACATAGCCGGCCAGTTCTTCCACTTGTAATGGAGTGCCATCTGCGCGCGCTATGGGTGCCTCCCACGACAATGTAATAGAGACAGGAGGAGCAGGAAGTTGCGCCAAACTACACACAGCAAAAAGCCCCAGCAATAAGCCGACAAAGAGTGATTTCATTAATTATTTCCTATACTTATCAGATTCAGATAACAGCTTGGTGAGTTCTTTCTCAGGAACCGCGGCCCCTCTATATTCGGGGTAGCGAGCTCGAAACTGCTTAACGGCATCCACTGATCGCTTGAGATTAATCAACATTCGCTCAGAGATAGGGACGCCAACGTTTTTAGTCAAAAGTAGGGTGATAATGAGTGATATGGAGCCGAAAGCTTTTTTCCTGGACGGTCGAGAGCAATCGTTTATGTGTGACGCGAGAATTGCTAATCATGGCGCCATGTTCTGTGTAATTCTTCGGATCAACATAGCTGCCAGTGGCTATGCAACCGTGTAATTGGTGCACCCAATTAGCTGCATGAAACAGAATATGTGTTCTATCCGGGACAGTAACCTCGTATGTATCGCCGAATTTCGGCGAATCTACCTGAATGACTGGGTAAAAACCTTCCGGTATACACGAATCAAACGGTGTGTTTTGCTTCCAGGGCCTCTCGAGGGTATAGCACGTAAAATCATCGATGGTTAAGCGGCCCAGCGTCACGGAGGGCATGTAGGCATAGCGCTCAAGAACCGCTATACAATTACCCATATCACCACTAAAAGCCAAATCACCCCCAGCGCGATACGCTGCCAGGGCTTTAAATAATATTCTCGATCAAAAAAACTCACCGCAAGCGCCCTTTCACCAGGGTTATCACGCCATCAATGCCAATCAGGGAAACGATGCAACCAATCATAATGATATTGCCATGAGCGATAGAGTTATATTCACCATAGACTGTTACAGCGACAGCAGCGACAGCAGACAGCGCTGCTTCACCGATTAACAGCCTGAAAGTAAGAGGTTGTTTTGATAGGAGGCGCTTGCCAGCCGCGCCTAGAACAATTAAGCCAAAAACTTCAAAAAATGTCGTGCTTTCCAGCACCCACGTACGTAATTGTTCTGTTATTTGCACTATCCCGCCTCAGTAATGCACAGTCCGTTGCGGTGGGAGCGCCGATCAATCAGCGCCAAGTATAGCCATACCGTCGGCTACCCAAAAAAAAGCCCCGCACAGAGGCGAGGCAGGAATATTGAAACTATGATGCATACATTTATTGCATGCTAGATAAAAATTAGCAAAAGTAGCTCACCCTGTCAACAGGTATATATCTGATCTATTTTTTAATCTCATTAAAATATTTCTTACACCAGTTCTCCCTAATCGCCTCAATCCGAGGCTTCCAGAGCCGTTTATAGGTCGCCAGACTAACGCTCAACTGAGAGGCGCTTTCTTTGCCGGTGTGCCCACGGAGATCATCAGGGCTATATATGTACGGATAAAAAGCCAGATCAGTGAGCGTTAGATGCTTATCCTGCAGGTTTTCACGATTACTACTTGCGTGACTTCGAACCTCTTCCGCGACCTCACGGAGGAGTTTTTTCTCTGCAGCAGCATCACCCTGCAGCGCTGCGCGCAGCAGTGTTGCCCGGTAACTGAGTGATATACTGGAGATACTACTGTGAGGATCAGACCACCGTTTTTGTGGCTTCGTTTCTGTAGCCCGCACCGTACAACCGTTGTTGATCCATCGCAGGTCAGATGCGTCGATAAATCCATTGGGCTTGTTGTCGATTTTCTTAAATTTTATTTTATTTTTTACTGTATTCCAGACATCTACATCGCCATTATGCCACCGCACGTAATAACTATAGAACGTGCGGTGATTAGCTATGCAGTTGCAAATCTCACCGGTACGATTATTAGTTAAATCGACAACCTTCATGCAGCAACCCCTGATATCTGCGATTCTAATTCTCTAATCTGCGTTCTCCACTCCTTGATTTGATCTTCCAGCTCGGACCGAATAAACCTTTTAGTCTGATGCTTTGTTGTTTCCAAAGCATCAACAAATTCTCTGCCATACATATCAACCATAAATAGTGTGTACTGCACCATATTCCCTCGTAGCGGCCCATTGCAATAACTGCACTGAGGGTGAATGTTCTCTTTCATTAATCGTGTGGCGGTCCATTTCCTGCTGATAAAATGCCCTCCCTGCATGCTGTCTTTGTAATGTTTTTTGGTTTTACACGTTACACACTGAACATAGCCATTATCATCAGCTGATTCTAACCTAACCAGTAATTGTAAAAGCTCTGCGGCCTGTTCAGATAATTTAGCCAATGATTTTATTTTTTTCTTTGCCATGCTTGTTCCATGTGAAACTATTTAATGACGCGAACCGACCATTTGCCTATTCTTAAAACCTTGGTATAGCCATTTCTCTCTGAAAATAATGCAGGATGCTTACTTCTGTCCTGTACACTCAACCCAAAGCGATAAAAACGAAACCAAAAACTGCCATCATAAATATAATAGCTAATCATGCTTTAATTCCTCATGACTCTCACCCTAGGTATCATATTCCACATCCAGGGCAAGCAGTTTTCGTCAGTGCTATCAACCTGCATATTGCATTCGCGCCAATTTGTATTACAGCTAATACGCCAAGATGGTGGATTCAAATCAACACCAAACATTTCAGCACTATTGCCACATCTTGGGCATGGTAATAAATTTACTTCGCTCATTTTTGACGCTCTCCTCTACTTTCGCACCACCAGGGCATTTAGGGCAACAGACAACATGCCCCTTATCCTCAACATACCCTTTGTAACCACACGATTTACAATCAACATAAACTAATCTATCGACTTCTATAATTTCCATGATGTGTTACTCCTTTTAAATAAACGATTTAGCGCCAATAAAAATACATCCAAACAACAGCACGTATAACCAAACAAAAATTCCTAGTGCTATTATTCGGTAGCGCATAGTTATTCCTCAAATATTGGGCGCAGTAATTTATGTATCCCCATCGTCATATTAAATACTGCATTCTCTGCTGCTCTTTCGTCGCTAAAATCACCGCATTGGAAAACATCTACACCCGTTATTACAGTGACAGAATCAGAACTCACCTCACCATCATCCATCATGTCGGCAATATTTCGCAGCGCTGTTGCAGCATTGGCACAGGGCTTTATTTGGATAACATTGCTCATAACTTACCAGCTCGATATAAGGCGACTCCATAACCGGCGACAGCGCACCAGAGATAAATAAATGCTATCCACCCCCAATCGGGAAGCCATTCAGCACCAGCAAGCGAAATTGCTATCCCTACTAAAGAAATGCCTATCGCAATAATTATATTTTTAATATGCTCAATCATACTTACCCCACCTCTCTATCGTATTGTTCGTATAGCTGCCAGTGGCGTTCTGGAAAATTGACAGAGAGGCCTAGCTTAGAACTGGTGTGCCGATTTAATGTTTCATAAACCTGGCTAACCTCGTGTGTTTCCAGTTTTGCTGTAGATTCTTTTTGCAACATTGCTAGTTGTAACGGCTTCCATAGGTGCTCTTTAACTGTTGTTTCACTCCACGGTATCTCAGCTTGTTTGGATAACGTTCGCTTCATATCCCAGCCGGCACTGTTTAACGCGTCAGCGAGAATCGAGAAATATTTGTGGATTGCCCTGTTCTGGAGTGTTGTTCGTGCACAGCGCTCTGCCTTCGTTTCACAGACAATAGTTTTATGGCCGTTAATGGCCTTTTCATCTTCAGCGTCCATTGGGGCATAGACATCCATGCCATCCAGTTTGCCTACGTGCTGCATGACGAGCCTAGCCATCGCTCAACATCTCACAGGGCGCATGTATTTGTTGATCATGCTCATACGCATCACTGATTCACGCTCTATATCATCTGCAAATACAGATGTTCTTTTTTCTACGCTGATAACCTGGGGGATATCATTATCTGCTGCGTACCGGGCTGTATAATAAAAACACTTCGCCCCTTTTTTTTGAATAAACAATCTGCCTTTTAATTTTTTCTGAGCCTGGTAAATTTTTGAACGTGACTTTCGATCGATTGATTTGGCACCGAGTTCAAACATAACTTTGTCGCGAAGAATCCCTTGATTTTTTTCGACAATATCCATCAATTGATACAGGTCGTAAGGTTGGTTTTTAGTGTTCATGGGACGCCTCATGCAAACATGGATTTCAAGTTTGTCAGCGTATCCTTTGCTGCCTTCTCTCTGCGCTGTCGCTGCGTCAGGTTTTCAATTCTCGGCGGTTGATAGTCAGGGTGCCGAGGGTCTTTAAAATCGATATACGCTGTGCTGTTCTTGCCGTCAGGGCTAATCTTTTTAGGCAAACACAAGTTGCGAAATTCGATAGCACTGGGCGGCCATTCCTCTGTGCGCTTAACCAGGTTATTTAAACCATCGCTAATCTGCTCGGGTGAAATGTCCGTCAATAACCGCACCCAGCTCTCCGGTATCGTTTCCCCGTACTGACTGGCCAACATGTGGCCGTAGATCTCCGTCAGGCACTCCCACAGACGGTCTAGCACCCGCGCTTGCCTGACGTTGACGTTCTCGCTCCTCGTTGGCTCGCCGTACCCGATCGACTGCCGAGGATCGTCCTGGTTGATTAGGTTGTTGATGTGTTGCATTGGGTATCACCTCATCGTTCCACGCTTCCAGGTTTAAATATTTTTCGAAGTCCTTCCGAAATTTTTTATCAGGTGTCGAAAGGACGTAATCAGGAATGTGTTTTAAAATAGCCTTCCGCTTTGATTCTGAAAGTTTCGAATATCTGGCTTTGCTGGTTTTTTTGTTTCCCTTTCGCTCGTACAAAGCCCACACATGATCAAACTCACGGTCAATCGAAGATTGATCAAGTGTTTTAGTATTAGTTATTGGTTCTTGGTTAATGGTTAATGGTTCTTGGTTAGGTTTCGATCCGGTTTTTTCTGGGTTAGCTAATTTAACCGGCTGGGTTTTTTTGGGTTTTGGAGGTCTGCCCCCCTTGCTACCATTGACTCTCGCGGTTTCCGCTTTCGCCTGATATGCATTAATTTCCGCATCACAGCGCTTGTGAATATGATATTTCCCGCATTCTGAGGCCTCAAAAAAATCATCAAGAACCAAATTTAAAGCTGTCATCTCTTCTTCGGTTTTTATTGATAACCGACGAATAACCAGCTGGGTTTCTATGGGTTTTTCATTCAAGTAATACGTGTCTAAAATCTGCCGATAAATCCCATGCTCAAGCAGTGATAGGTGAGCAGTATCTTTTCGGTAATCAGCTATATTGTGTTGATAATAATGCATTTATTAAAAGCCACCTGATATAAAACCGTATACCTTCACCCACTTAGACCGCATATAGCGGCCTTGGGAATAAGTTGCAGGGTTGCAAGCCGTCTCGTGGCCCTGCGTCCATCTCATCACGTTACTTGCTCAACGCCCCATCGTTAGCCCAATCATCAGGGGGAAGCTTGTTTAACGGCCATAGGTCATGCCATCCGGGCAGCTAGATTCTTTAATTTGTCAGGCCAGATTAAAGACATGGCCCAGGTCTGCTTGTTCTCACCGACACAGACAAGCGGCTACCGTACTGGTTGAACTTGAACCTTGTGTTTGTCTTCGGATGACAGTAAGGAAAAGGCTTCTTTTTTCAGTTCCCTTACTGCATGCTCAAGATCGTCTAAGTCATTGGCCCTGAATTCAATAAGATGCCCGTACTTATCTCTTATCTCGAAGCCGCCGTTATGAAGACCAGTAGCTCTGATTTCAAAATTTCCAATAGTTTTTTTCATTGCTATATTTCCACTCCTCTTGTGGTTAAGCTGTTTGCAAATAAAATTTAATAGGCGCCCACGGATTTAACTATGCTTTCATAGCGCGCATAATATTCAGTCGCCTTAACAGCGATTTGCTATGCACAGTTTTTCCTTTGTATTGCCATTCCTTATAGGTACGGTATTGTCCTTTTGGTAACGCCTGTAAATGAACGCCGCCCAAAAGAAGCCCCATCGGGATAGCCAAATAAGGACTTTTCCATTCATGATATTGATACACTCTTGTCTTTAACTTGAAATAAAAAAACGGAGTAACCAAACGCCTGCACTCTATTACCTGTACTCTATTTTTAAGCCTATATCGCTTTTCAAGTTTGATTTTCATATAGTTAAAAACAACTTTTTCAAAAAATGGTACTTGGTCGCTAAGCTGTTGATTTACAAATTCTTTTATGACCCAAAATCTCAACGCGCAACCCTCGGTAAATACGAGGAGCCTGCGCAGCATCGTCTGGATGTATAAGTATTCGCTTCACTGGATACCCAGAATCGATCCAGCGATCCATACGTTCGGTCAGCGGTGTTTTAATCATTGTGCTGTCCTCTTGTGCGCCTTTTTACATTGCGCCACTGCTTGTTTGATCGCTACTTTATGGGGAGTATTGCGGCGATACGCCCTTACGGCCGACGCTCCCCCTTGTTCAGCGTGAGATTGCTGATAACCGTCATTAACCAGGGTTTTGAAAACATGGTCGTAAATCAAATGTTCGGCTTTGGTCATATCAGTCATCCGCAATCAGCATCTTAACGACGTGCCCGACAAAAACACGGCGAGGCGCGCCGCAGTGTGATGCCCATGTGTCGAAAAATTCGCAAACTGATGGCATATTGTGCTCAGCCCAAGTACAGGCACCGTCAAAATCTGTTTGAGCCAGCATCTTTAGGTGGTCTAGCTTTTTCATGTCACCCTCTCGGCATTTTCATTACGTTATGTGCCGGTGTTCTGCCAGTCCTGCGCCGAACACGCTTGGCCAGCCCGTCGCGCGTCAATTCACTGGCCGCCTGCTCGATCGTCAATCCTCGCTGCTCGGCGTACTGTGTAACCACCTCAAGCTCACGACTAGAAAGCTCTGTCCGTTCTTCTTTCATTTGACCCCTAAAGAGGGCCCTGTTTAGGCCCAGTAAAAACCCCTGTAAAGCGGTCTAGTAAGAGGCCCCGGATACACCGTGAACGCCGTTATCATTTACACCAAGAACTGACAAAGCTTGGCCGATGATAAGCTCCCGTAACAACGGAGCCTTCTGTTCGCCACTGTAGTCAACGAGCGCCTGGATTAATCGGTGCTCCTCGTCGCTGAGCCGGATTTTTATCACATTGCTTCTCAACTTTGTTGGATCTGAGTACATCTTAATCTCCGTATTACTGCTTTAAATAAAGAGGTTGATCATGAACAGTTTGTAAAAGCACTAAGCCGTTTCTTCGATGAGTGAATGGTCGTCGTTAAAAAGCTCGGGTTTGAGCACAAATCGAATTTTGAGATAGGCCCACTCAGGAATAGGCTCATCCCAGCGCCAGCGACTGACGTTTTGACGGCTTTTTAGGCCCAAACATCTAGCAAGCTCAGCCTGGGTTCCAAAAATATCAACGGCAACACGTTTTGTGATAATAGTTTCATTCATTCGTAAAGTATACATATGTTTACCGCTTAAGTCAACACATGCATACAGCAGACTATAATAGAATTATTTGATGACTACAGGTGAAAGAATTAAGTTTATACGGCAAAAAATGGGGCTGAGCCAAAGTGCTTTTGGGGCGCTCCTCTCCCTATCAAAAAAAAATATAATCCCAAAAGGCACTGTCTCAGCATGGGAGCGCGATCGCAATGAGCCTAGCGGGATGACCATAATTCTAATGGAGGAGAAGACTGGCTATAGTGCTAGATGGATTTTAACCGGGAGTGGTCCAGAAAACGCCGTTTCCCGCTACCTTCAATCGTTTGAGGAAAACGAATTGGTGAGATCCCAGTTAGAATTGATAGGAAAAGAGGGTATAAAGAAAATCATCACTAAATATATGGAATTAATATGAAAGAATGGCTTCTTGTAGCAGTTATTAGTGTCTCTGGATGTTCCGTAAATCTAACTAAAGACGGGCAAAAAGTCAGGGTTGTTAACGAATCTCAACGAGAGTCTTGTGAGTTTATTGCGCTGGTGTCAGTTAATTCAGATCTCGGTCCAGACAAGCCAGGGAGCGCCTTAAAAAAGGCACTCAACGAAACAGCCAGCCAGGGTGGTAACGGACTGTTTATAATTACTAACACCATCCACTGGTTCGATGGAGCTTCCGTTTCTGGAGAGGCGCTTCGTTGTAAATGACAATCTAATTATGAATTGTCTTAGCTTTATTATTATTCTTTTTTTGCTCTGCAATTAATATTCGAACATCCCGTAAAAAATCCCGCTTCTTCTCTGCGCTTAATATTTCATAAAGTATAAGCGCTCGATCTACTGTAAATACCGAATTCATAAGACCCGTCCTTAGATAGACCATCCATTTATATTTTTTTGTATACATATGTTGACTGACATCGTAAACATATGTATACTTCTTGGAAATGCCTGTTTTCTTAGAGCATCCAACCAAAACATACTGAACACCGTACAAAAGTTGCAGATGCGTTACAAATATATTGCTAGACGATTTGTGAATACAAAATACAGATTTATATAAATATATTGGGATAACAACATGACCATATCAGCCGCAACACCAGCAGACATAGCCGAACAGCAGAACGATAGGCCTGTCATTACGCCAGTCGCTGTATCAGTAGAGCCGCTGGATATTCCGCTAAATGTGCAATTAGCGCTGACCGATCCTGACATAGTGTGGGAGGGTCTGAGCTCCGAGGGTGTTCAATATCCGTTTCCAGACAATTCTCTAGGCGCTACGCGGGAACAGCGCCAGAGCCTGGCAATACGCCGTAGAGAGTATGACGACTGTCTAGCTATCTATCTCGGTGATTTAATTCGAGAGGGCGACTACGCCGAGTTTGGCAGGCTAATGGCAGAGCAGGTTATTGGGCACACTCAACGTTCGACGATGCATAAATAGAAATGAAACCAACCAACGGAGAAAAATCAATGCAACCAATACTAGTTACCACTCAACACAGAGGTGTTTTTGCAGGCCTCGTAGAAGACGATCACGATATGTCGTTAAAAGCGTTCCCTCTCAAAGATGCCCGAATGGCGATCTATTGGGGAACAACCAAAGGGGTAATGGAGCTTGCTGATACGGGTCCTACATCAACTAGCAAAATCTCTGCAAAGGCAGATATTCCCATGCTGCAAGATGTTACTGCCATTTTCAAAATTACCGATGAGGCTTGGAAAAAATGGATAACAAAGTCATAACATGCGATGACCTTGTCAGGACCGGCTCTTGCTTCGATGGTGTCTATTCTGCGGCGCTAAGAATCAAGGCCGCTGCCGCAATGCCGGTAAAAACTCTGCTAAAGCTTGTGCCGAATGAAAAAGACCGGATTTTGCTGGCAGCAGGGTTTAGCGGCAATGGCAATGGCAATGGCGATGGCAATGGCTATGGCGATGGCTATGGCAATGGCTATGGCTATGGCGATGGCAATGGCTATGGCTATGGCTATGGCTATGGCGATGGCAATGGCTATGGCAATGGCAATGGCGGTTACGAGGACTGACAGCATGAAAAACAGTGATAAGCCTGCAATGACTGTATTAGATAGTCATTTGACTGATGGTTTAACCAAGCGCGAAGCACTGGAGCAAGAGCAATGAGAGGCATAGCTGATACATGCCTAGATGCGCGAGAGGCGGCTGATATCGGTCTACCAACATGCTCGTGTGGGGCATGGGAGTACGATGATATCAGGTATCAAAAAAAGGTAACGCGAAAGCGGAAAGTAACTACAAGTATTTCAATGGATTACACCGCTTATAAATATTTTTGCTTGAATTGCGGGGAGAGTTTTGTCTCAAACGCTCGCCCGGAGCCGAACCATTACGGTGATCACGTCAGGAAGAAAAAACAATGAGACCTCACTACATACTCAGCGAGCACTACAGCAGAGACATTCGTAAATGGGTTGTCAGGTTCTTTGTGGGTAACTGTTTTGAAGAGGCTGTAGATGCCGATCTGGATAAAGCCCGGGAAATTGCTCAGCGGGTTGTAAATAACCATGACAATGAACTCTATGAGGAGTGTAAGGCGCTATGATAATTTTTGAAAATAAAGGGCTGATTGACAAGAGAAGTATCACCACATTTGGGATATCCAGCAAGGAGAATAGCTCTGCAATAGGATATTTCGGCACTGGACTTAAGTATGCTACCGCCATTCTTTTGCGTGAAGGGCTTGATATAACCATTTGTATTGGCAATGAAAAACTTACTTTTGAAACCAAGAAAGAAGCTGTTCGCGTGGATGAATTTGATTTCATTTATATGAATGGTGAGAGGCTAGGATTTACCACCGAATTGGGGAAAACTTGGCAATTATGGCAGGCCTTCCGAGAAATCTATTGCAACTGCACCGACGAGCATGGCGCTATCTACAAGGACGAATCTTTCTCACCCAAAGAGGGGGTTACGATAATTGCTGTAGATGGAGTTGAGTTTCAGCGGATATTCGATAACAAGAGAGACATTTTTATAGACTCTACGCCAATTTACTGCGGACCAAGAATAGATATTCATTCTGGATCGAGCAAATTCCTCTTTTACAAAGGTGTTAGGGTAGCAGAGCTGGATCGCCCAACACTTTATACTTATAACTTCACCGGCTCACTGGATTTGACCGAAGATAGAACAATCAAAGACGTCTCGGATATAAGGATACGACTGGGAGAGCTGGCAATAACATGCACCGACAAAGACATACTAAATAATCTATGTACGGCAAATAAGGATCTGTTTGAAAATAAGATTGATTTTGATCTGTGGCATGTCCCAAGCGATGAATTTATGAGCGTGGTAGGTCAGCTTAAAAATAACTTTTCATCCAGCCTGAATAGCTCGGCTTTAAAAAAGTTTGGAAGCCATGCAAACCATCACTTTGAGCCAGAAGAATCTGTACTTAATCATGTGCAGACAATGCAGTTAACCAGAGCCATAGATTTCAATAAGCTGATAGGCTTTGATGTGGATAGTTACCCGATAGTCGTAACTGATTTTATGGGTGACGGAATTCTAGGCATGGCAAAAGATGGAAAAATCTACATTGCCAAGCAGGTCTTTATGATGGGTACTAAATATCTTGCCTCAACGTTACTGGAAGAATTTATTCATCTTAGATTTCGGTACGCCGACGAAACAAGAGAAATGCAGAATTTCCTTTTTGATGCTTTGGTAACAACTGGTGAAACGTTTGCTCTTAAAGAGCCTGTATGAGGAGTAGCGCAATGACCTACACAATAGCAGAGCATCACATAAAGGCGTACAAGGATTTAAATTCAATTTTGGATGATCCAAAGGCTGACCCCAGACACCGGAGAGCAGCAGAAAACTGTTTACTGTATATATCAAAACAGGCCATTGCTGAAGCGATAGCAGAGGAGGAAGAAAAGTGAGTGAGGCAATAGATATTATCGCCGATGACTTTCTTCGTGGGCAGCGGGATTGTAAGGGCGGAATGCCCCATAAGGCCGGTCAATCAGAAAGTTATGACCGGGGATATGGGGCTGAATATGAAAAGGAGCAAGTTCAAACAGAGTTAACAAGAATCAACGAAGGAGAGCACCATGGGTATTAACGTCGACCAATATTTTCAATCAGCTTCAAATGCACTAAAAGCAAGTGACCTACCGCCCGGAAAACAAGCCCGGGTAATCATTGCCGGTTGTGAAGAGGTGGTGTTTAAAGGCGATGACGGAAAGGAGCAACAAAAAATCAGGCTGTCTTTTCAGGGCAAGGAAAAAGGTCTGATCCTGAATAAAACCAACGCAATGACCATATCGCATGTCTATGGTGCTGATACTGACGGGTGGATCAATAAGGAAATATTCTTGTTTTCCACAAAAGTGGACTTTGGCGGCCAGATGGTTGATGCAATCCGCATCAATGTTCCGCTTCAAGAAGTTGACTCAGCCGATGGATGGTAAGGAGGAGGTAATGAACGCTTCTAATGTGAACATAGTTGAATATGACGAATTTAAAGCCAAGCTGGATGAAGTTAAAAACGCCTGCAATTTTCTGCCTGATGTTTCAACCGATGACGGCTATAAAAAGTCTAAACGTGTTGCTCTTGATGTCGGAAAATTATTGACCGCACTTGAAGCTAAACGTAAAGAATTAAAAGCCGAGTCACTGGCTTTTGGTAGAAAGGTTGATTCTGAGGCTAAAGGTATTGCCGCTCAACTTGAGGCATTCCAGCTTCCGCACAAAGAAGCCTACAAGACGCTAGATAACCAGAAAAAAGAGCGCGAACGGTTGCGTAAAGAAAAGCTGGAATTAAGAGTAGAAGAAATTCGCAACCTACCTGAAGCGATGCGCGACTCTGATTCTGAAGGTGTCAAGATGGCCATCGAAAGCCTTAATTGCGAAGAATGCTTGGATTTTTATGAATACACAGAGCAAGCATTAAAAGCTAGAAATTCGGCCAAAGAGTCTTTAGCAGTAATGTTTTCCGACAAGCTCAAGTATGAAAAAGAACAAAAAGAACTTGCAGAACTTCGCCGCAAGCAAGCTGAACAAGAACAAAAGGACCGCGATAAGCGTATCGCAAGGGAAGCTGCCGAAAAAGCAGAGCAAGCAGCTGTTGAGCAAGCAGCAGAAGCCGTTAGACAGAGGGAGGCAGCAGAAGCTAAAGCCAAGGAAGATGCAAAACGTGCCGAAGCCAAGGCTAGGCAAGACGCTATCGAGGCCGAAGAGAGAGCCAAACAAGCCGTTATTGATGCCGAGAACAGACTGAAGCGAGAAGCTGAAGAGAAAGCAGCTGCTGAAGCTGCCGATCTAGCAAGACGCGAGGCCAACAAGCACCACGCTAAAAAGATCAACAATGAAGCAGCTGCTTGTTTTGTCACTGGCGGATTTACCAAAGAACAGGCGCAGAATATTGTGACGATGATCGCCAAAAAAGAAATCGATCACGTAGTTATTAACTATTAACAGTTCTTCCCGCCAGATGTATGTAGTTGGCGGGGTTTTAACAGAGTGCTTATTGATGAGGGTAAAAGCAGTTCCCAGGAGCGCGTTTCTGGTCTCTGCTGCTGGTAGCCAAGGATACGCATATGGTGTCTAGCACCCTCTTCAATGAGTATTTACAACAGTAAGGAAATAACAATGACCGCTCAAGATATACTGAACCCTCAAGACGTATTGAGGTTGATAGAGCAGAATCCAGGGATAAGCAAAAAAGGGATAGAGCGGAATCTCAAGCGCGGCGAATTTCCGGTGAGAAAGGCTATTGAGGAAATCTCTCACCTTCTGATTGTTGATCGCGAATGGAGGTCGGTAAGATTCTACACAAAAAAGCACCTTACAAGGGAGAGGATTAGAGATTTTTTGAGTGGCAATTTCGAGCATGAGTGTTGCTATTTAATGCGTAAAGTAGACCGGTTGATGCCGGTGAGAATGAATGCGGAGTGATTGGTGAAATCTATTATAGAGGCTTTAGAAGAGGAAATACCTAAAGGCCCTTGGTGCCATAATCATAATGGTTGGTGTAAGTACCATGAGATTAAAAAACCAACTCTGTCGAGCCATGGAACAATACAGTCATATTTTTGCAATTTGTCTGAAGAGTATATTAACCGGAAAACGTGCGGAATTAACGAATAATATTACAGATAGAATCACCCCATAGAGGTAAAGACAGTGAACGATGAACAAATGCTTAGAGATTTTTTAAAAGAACACCCGGCACCAAAGGTTGTTGTGGCAAGCACAGTATATGACGGCTATGTAAGCTGTATTAAACCTATACCTACGATTTGTGGCGCCGAAGTTGTTTGCAGTGCTGCAACAGCAGACGAAGTAAGGCAAATCATCAGAAACGCATAACCCCTAACAACATAGTGAGGTGAGAGAATGAAGTTATTTATTGATTGTGAATGGAATGACTATAAAGGCGACTTGATTTCGATGGCGTTAGTGCCTGAATCTGGAAATATACCACCGTTTTATCAGGCGTTGAGTTGCGAAAACCCTACAGAGTGGGTGGCCAAGAATGTCTTACCTGTTCTTCAAGCACAGCCAACAACTGAAAAGGAATTTACAAACCTGCTGCACTACTATCTGGATAATTTTGACGATATTGAAATTGTAGCGGATTGGCCAGAGGATATTGCCCATTTTTGTAATGCCTTGATCGGGGGCCCTGGACAGAGGATTGGCCCCAACAGGATGACCTTTACTTTTGATCGATCATGCGGAAACAGTGGATCAAAAGTTATTCATAATGCCTTAGAGGATGCCATAGCAATACGTAACAGCTATAGATCAACACCTGGAGATTGAGGTAATGGCAACAAGTGGTGAATTAACGGTTGGAAAACTAAAGAATTTTCTGGACGGCTTTCCTGATGACACCAAAGTCGTATTGGGCCAACAAGGAACAGGGAAGATACTCAAGGACTGCTGGGCTAATACTTACTATCCGCCAGGTCAGAACAAAACCTGGGTAATTATCGATCCGGGACATCACGAGTTAGAGGATTAGATAATGGCACAGCAGGCAGATACAGACCGCCTTCTCACGATTCGTGAAGCTGCTGATATTTTGTCAGTATCTGCCAAGTTTGTGCGCAGAGATCTAATTGATACAGGATTGATGCGCGTGGTAACCCTTGGCAGCAGCACCAAAGCCGATAGAATCCACCCCTCTGATTTAAAAGAGTTTATAGAAAAAAAGCGAGTTATTAAATGCTCTACAAGCGCGGGAAAATCTGGTGGGTCAAATTCAAGAGCAAGGGCACAGTCATTGCCCGATCCTCTGGGTCAACCAGCAAAAGAAAGGCAGCGGAAGTCGAGCGCGAGCTAAGAAGCCAGGTTGCGAGAGACTTGCACCATGAGCGAACTGGAATACCTGTAACCCGAACGTACGAAGAGGCACTACTCAAATGGATCAACGAAGGAGCACCTAAAGGTATGTGGAGCCCGGCGAGAAATACACGTCCCTACCTAGACCATGTGCCGCTGCACCTAGTTGTGCCGAAAGCGCACGACATGAAGGGTCAGATGCTTAAAAAGGGCTTGTCTCCTCAAACTATTAACCGGAGGCTGGCGGTAGTCAGGCGCATATTGAATATTGCGTATCGTGAATGGGAATGGCTGTCTGAACCGCTAGGACAGAAGATACAGCTACTCAGTGAAAAGGGGATGGCCAGGGAGTTGTATCTATCACCGGAGGAAGTCAGCCAGCTTGTAGAAGCTGTGGAGCATCCCGAGGCAAAAAAAGTGGTCGAATTAGCAGCCTATACTGGTTTGCGCCAGGGTGAGCTATTGCGATTAACCAAGAAGAACTGGAAGCCGCCCTATATTATTTTGGAATCTAAGACCAAGGCTAAAAAGCCGCGCTCGGTGCCCGTGATTACCGACTTACACTCTATTGTTACGGTGCCATTCAACATTGGTGTTGACAGGCTTGTTAAGGAATTCAGAGCGGCGAGAGAGCGCATAGAGCGCCCGGATATCCGATTCCACGACCTTCGGCACACCTATGCCTCATGGCTGGCAAAAGATCCCAATATCCCGTTAACCGTCATTCGTGACACGCTGGGCCATAGTAATTTATCTGTCACCAGCAAGTACGCCCACCTCCAGGGTCAGCATGCAGATTTAATTGAAAACTCCCTCAAAAGGGTGACAAAAAGGGGGACAGATGAGAATGAATAAATCAAATAACCATATGATTTTTAACGATTTTTTGGTAAAATTAGCAAATCCGATGAGGGATTTTAAGTCTCCTATGTCTACCAATTCCATCACCCGGGCAGCGGGTTGCATGGGACTCAGAGGGCTTATAACGACCTTATTGGACCCAAAAGGGTTACAAAAGGGGTTACAGTTATGAGCGACCTTCTAAACAGAATTGACCTTCGTTTTGAGTTCGTCACTTCTAAGCTGGCGGCGCATACTATCACCAAAAATGGGTGTTGGGAATACCAAGGTAATATTGGTCCGAACGGCTATGGCCGATTTACTATTTATGCTCGTGATTTAGCCCCTCAAAAGCGCAAGTTCGTTGCCCATAGAGTGAGCTATGCCTACTACAACGGCATTGATCCGGCAGAGCTGTGCGTTTGTCACCATTGCGATAATCCGGCCTGTATAAATCCTGACCACCTGTTCCTTGGTACCAACAAGGAAAATACGGCCGACATGATAGCTAAGGGGCGTGGGACTCCGCAGCACTGCGAAAATAATGGGGGCTCGAAATTAACCCGTGAAGTAGTTGTTTCCGTTGTGAGCAGCATTCGCCAGGGTAAAACCAATAAGGCGATAGCTCGGACACTACCTATAACTCATTCTCAAGTAAGCCAGATCAGGCTTGGTAAATCATGGGCTCCGTTATTAGCTGAACTGGATTATAACCCAGATGACTATCGCTGGTTCAGTAGGAGTGCAGGCTAATGTTTATCACCCTATTCCGCCCCCGGCATATCCATCAGGGCTGTCATAGCTGTCAGTGGGGTGGTGTATGAATATCAGTGTGCGAGCAAAATCCGGCCGCTGCTTTAACGGCGCCGAACGTGATCAAGGCCATATAACCCACGCTGTCCCCTGTAACGACTTCCCAAGCTGGAAGCTGGCGCTCTGTGGCACCAAGCCAGGTCAAAGGGGTAATGGCTGGAAGGCTCCCTCCCCTACGCATATCGAAATTACGTGCAAGCGTTGCCGGCACAAGCTGCAACACTGCCAGGAGGTGGGGTGATGGCCAAACCAATATATATATGCCTGTGTGGGATGCCCTTTCATAATGCAAAGCATTTTGCCAAACACTGGAATACATGCACCATGTCTGCGATGTGCCTGGAGTCAGCGCATATGGACGGCCAGATTAGCTATATGAGGGGGCAGCGTGGTCTTGTTAGAGCACGGGATTATCGCATAAAAATGCATCCAGAACTGCCAGAACCCCCAGCATGACCACCCTATTTAGCCACTATCAATACACTGGAGGAAATATGAATTTAATCGACCATCTGCAAAAAAACCAAATCCCATTTGAGCAAAACGGAGAGCATATACGTGTCGGTGGCTCCCTGTACCTCAGGGGTACCCAGATCACCAGCGTCACCTATCGTAAAAATTGCGGCATGCACAACAGAACAATTTATGCGGCGTTTGTAAACAACGAGATTCAAATTGCTGCAGGTTGTTTTTTGGGTAATTTATCCAAATTCTGTGAGGCTGTTGATGATAAATACTCCGGTTCCGCCGCAGAGAAATACAAATCCGACGCTCAAAGCTGTCACGATGAGTTAGTTAAAATCCTGAGCAGCGATGCAGCATAACCCCTATCCCTGATATCAATGAAGGCAGCATGTGATGGCGCCCTGAAATGGTAGGTCTGGATTACATGCTGCAGCACTCCAAAAATGACGCAAGGTATTGAAATGAAAAAAGTGTGCAAAAGACTGTTAATCATTGGGTCGCTGGTTCGAGCCCAGCAGGCGGAGCCATACCTATTTGAATTTAAAGGGCTTTTTCTGCTTGAATTAGCCCTTTATTTTTGCCTGTCTAATAGCTGTCTAATAAACATTTTCCGCATATCCCAGTTTTCACTCCCTTTCCGCCCCCGGCATATCCATCAGGGCTGTCAGTGGGGTGGCGTATGACTGCAACCCAAGCCGAAGCAGCACTGTCCAGAGACCTCCAGAACTTAGCCAAGAGGCTGGAAGTCATGCTGGAAAAGCGCGCAGGCAAACCAATGCTATTTAGCCTGGTGATCTTTAACGACGAACCCGGCTCTCGCATGCAGTACATATCAAACACTGACCGGGAGTGCGTGAAAAACGCGCTCGAATCACTGCTGGATGGCTGGCGTGAAGGCATGCCAGATGTACCAGCTCACGAAGTCCAATAGGAGGATTTATGAAAGACATGAGAAAACTTCAACAACTGGGCGCCGTATCGGAAGAATATATGGCTGAGCTGGAACGATCAATGAAGCAGGAACAATCGCTGGCACAGTTCCAAGCGCACCTGGAGCGTGTTTCAGCGAGACCTTCTCAAGACGTCTATCGAGGCTCCGGCGGTAATTCTGGCAGCCTCTCTCGCAATCAGCGCAAGCGCAAACGTAAGCAGCAAAAAAAGGCTCGATGTAAATCCAGGGTATCAGCATGACCACCCTATTTAGCCACTATCAATACACTGGAGGAAATATGAATGATCAACCAACAACGCTGAAGGATATGCAGGCAGAGCTACGCAACGCCCTGGCTGATGCACACAATAGCGCAATCAACGAACTGCGACAGGGAAATGCCACGCCGTACAGCGCCTATGTACTCGGTTACCTCAGATCATCGGTCGGGCATCTCGCAGGTATGTCAACCGCCGAAACAATACAGCTAGCTGATGAGCACAGAAACGAGCTGAAATCGACGCTAGCTGATTTTAACTAACAGATTTGTACAGGTATAACAATGAACATTGATGAAGTGGCGGCAGCATTTGAGGACGCAACAGGTTGTAGCTTTATGGATGCCGATGAGGTTAAAGCGGGCAACATAACAATCGATGCTGCTATCCGGTTAAATGTTAAATGGTTGCGTGATCACATCGATGGACAGCTCATGGTATTTGAGCATCGCGTAAAAGCTCTTAAAACACAGTAATGTACTACCGGAGGACTGAAAATGATTGAGCTAAATGATGGGAAAATCCACATTCAGAGTGGTGATGTTAAATTTGTTGCCGTTGAAGTCGATCCCAAAAAATGCAGCATCCATGTCCAATCTAATCACACTAAAAACAAACTGATATGTACAGCCAGGCAAAATGGTATAAGTGTTCATTTTGAGGATGAAAAACAGATGATTCAATTCTGCGAGTCAGCCTCCATACCTATACACGGATTACTAGAACAGATTGAACGGGCTAGATACCAGTTGGACGTGGCCGCGTAACTCAATGTTGTACATAACCGGAGACAGTTAAATGCTTAAAGTTGGAATAGCGATAGATGCCTGGAAATTTCCCGTTTTCAAAAAGCGACTAAAAAAAGCTGGATATGAGTTCGAAAAACACAGCGGCATAACACCAGATACATTAACGCTCAGGGTCAATACTGAAGACCCAGTAAAACTGCAAAAGGTTATTCAATCAGCCAACGATGAATGCGCCAAATCCAAAGCACATTAATGCACACGAGGCATTTTCTATGGATCGGCAGGAACAAATTCGTTTTGTCCGGTGTTTTTGTCGAGTCGGACTGGCCAGAGTATGAGTCCACGTTTAACGCCATCGAAACCAGAGTTAAACGAGAGCAAGAAACTCAGGCCGAACTTGATTCGTATGGGCCTGGCGCCTAGCTCTAGCAATAACTAACAGATTTCTACCTTGGGAGTGAATAGGAATGAATCACACTGAAATAAAAGATCAGGCCGAAACAGAGCTGCGCCAAGCTCTCAATAGCATTGGTATCGACGGAATTTTTACTATTGAAATGGGAGAGCCACTTACCGGAAAAGACGAGCTGCAAGACGGGTTCGCCAGCATTGAATGTGACGTGCTTTTTAGGTATCACAATTGCGAACATAAGCATGCTCTCATTATTGGCTGGAATGAGAGCGATGGGATAGGCCTGGAACATGGCGAAGACGGTGATATTCAGCCAATTACATTTGGTGCCCTTATGCGCTCGCTGTATCTCGATCTGGCATTGGCTGATTTAGCCGACGAATTTCTGCAATAACACGCAATACTGTACTTTTTACTAATTAACTAACACGATAGGTAATCCTGACACGGAATGTACCAGTACCAATACCGGCCACGACTCTATAGACCGCTGATTCTGTTGACCTGACTAACGCCGATGAATTAAGTAGCGTTGCAGTTGCTCTGCCATCGGTATAGGACAGGGTTTCAGGATCTACATTCACTAATTCCGCTGATGAACTACTGGTTCCGACTGACAAGGTGGACGTAATCGTGCCCTGTTTTTCGATGACTTCGACCTTGGTAACTCTGCCCCCAAGCCCCAGAGGGTTAAAATCATTAAACGCTGAGGCCGCAATACCCACATCACCGGTGATGACGCCAGACTCAAACACCACAGTATTGAGGGTGGAAAGGTCACTGACAAAGGGGTAGAAATTCTGCGCACCAATGAGGCGCTGTACTGAGGCATTGGCGGCTTCTGTGCCCTGCAGAGTATAAACATTAGCCGGTGTACCTGTTATTCTGTCATTGCCCAGTACATTATCTGACTGATCACCCTCAGTGACGATCAGATGGAGCTGGTATACGTCCTCTCCGGCGTTTACCGCAAACCGATTATTGGTAAACGTCGAATTATTGACGCGGCCCCATTTAACGACCGCATCTGCAGCCACAGTTAGATTGGTATTACCTGAGAAATTACCACTACCTGATAGACCCGACACAGTGAAATTCAGGCCAAAACTAAAGGGACTAGCACAATCCTCAGCGTAATTTCCCTCAAATACCAGTCCATCAATATTACCATTGCCTAAATCACTGTTAGCACCAAACCAATAGCCCCTCAATGACGTTTCAACCACATTGTCGTTAATCGTCATCGCGGCGCACAGGCCGATATTCATCGCACCGCCAAGCGCTCCACCGGTGATGATATTTTGGCTATAATCGCTCCCGTTACAATCATTATACGCCTGGAGCGCCCACCCTCCCCCAGCGGCGGTCAGCCTGTTTCTAACAATGCTGCAGCGAACACATTGATTGAGGTCAATGACATTTTCTGTCGCAGACGTGGTGCCAAAATGGCAATCTACAATGGTCATATTCGGCGAGGTTCTACCCCGAATGACGTTTTGTGTATTACCGTCTCCATCAATGTTTTTAAACGTGATCTCACGTAATGCCGTTGTACCGCCATCACCACACAAAAACACAGGGTTAGTACCATCACCGATAAACGTGGATGTATTACCTGTACTGCCATCGTATTGACTTGCCCCCTCGATCACCTGGCCTCGATTGGGGACTAAATTGGCAAATATGTAGGGTGATGAAGGCCGAGGAACGATAATATGCAGGCTTAAATCCATCGCATTTTGACACGCCGCAGAATCAGCCACTGCATTACCACCGATAGCACCGACATCATCGATATTGAGTGTTGGACCTATAGCTAGTCTAAACCCATCCCCATTGGCATCAAAAAATCCATTGTTTCGGGGATACGCTGTCTGAGGAGTACCAGGGGTGCCGTCTCTGTGGTAAGCCCTACCCCCTCGTGGGCCTGTTGCTGTGCCTTCCCAGGCTGGATGGAATGAGCGAGTTCCAACAATATTTAAACCCAGCCAATTACCGGTCCTGGCATCATCAAAGCTGTCAACCAGTATATCAACCTGCTCAGAGGTAACAGGTGTACCGTTGAAGACATTTTCAACATAATAAACCTGACTGTTTAAATTGTTCAGAACCTTTAGAGAGTGATTGCCATCAACCAGTAGTTGGACGGGAGAGCCCTGATATAACGGCACTCCCCCAGCGCCAGTATTGACAGGCTGGCCCACTTGAACCTCTGTGCCATCTTCTTGGCGGAGTGTGATTTGTACCTGGTTTGCAGGTATTTCGGGGTCTAAATCAGGTTGCCCCACAAAAATGGAGCCGTTAAAGACCGGCCTTCCTACGGTGGGGTCTGGGAAATAGGCGATCGGGAGTGTGACTTCACTTAAGGCCATGATATATTACCCTATTGATTTGATTTATGGGTGTGCTAACACGTAGCGATGGAATGTCTATCTGATATTACGTTTTGGGAGTTAGTGTGGGCGATTGTTGTAGGTAAGTTCATTTACCAGCTTATAGATGTGTGTGGAAGCGAAATTCTCAATCAGCTATTCCGATAGCAACTCTTTGATTGCTTTGATTTTTTGCTCATCATCTTTGGAAAAAAGACGGCGCCCCATTTTTAAAGCCGATCCGACCATCGGTATGGTGTCGCCCCTGGCTGCCTCCACCGCGCCTCTCGCCACCTCTGCACCAATTTCACCCTGGAATGTATTGGGCTTAATGGCCGAGGGAAACATCCGTCTTATCTCAGCTTCTAAAGAGATTAATTTTTTCAGGTCATCATCAATTTGGACATCTGCGGACCCCCTATAGCGCGTTGCCACATCATCCATCGATTCAAATAATGTTTCCATCGCTGTTCCGGTGTTGTAATTACTCAACAATTTGCGGGACATTGTGCCTAACGCTTTGTCGACCTTATTACCAGTGAGATCGACTTTTCGACCAGCCAGCGACTGTATCTCATCAATCACATCGCGTGTTTCTTTGTAAATGGTATTGACACGATCATATGTAGGGAACTGGTTATCAAGAATGCCATCCAGATTATGTCTCAGCCCCTTAACAATCCCCTCCATTCGCCCACTCAGGCCCGCTTGTGATTTCCCGTAAGACACCTGCTCATCAATGAACTTCTTTGCCAAATGCACTTTAAAGGCATCTTTAGAAGGACTTTTGGTATCGTATAACCGTTTAAATACTGTTCTGATAATATGTTGAGGCTCTTTAAGTCCCTCAATGGTTGAATCGCTAAAGTCTAGGGTGCCAGTTTTCAAATTTACACCGATTCCCTCATCAGTCAGATCATCCAAGAATTGATTAACAGCTGGTGATACATCGACAGGCTGATTTTTTAAAGTGTTTGCAGCTCTGTCAATATCCCTTCCCGCGGCCTTATTAGCTTTTTGAATCACTGATAGGCGATCATTAATCGCTTGCCCTACCACACGCTGAGGAGGGTTAAAATTTCTAAATTCGAGGCTCTTTCGTCCTCCTTCCAGCACCTCCATCATCTCCTTCATGCGTGATTTGGTCGCTTTATTGGCTGCAGCAATCATAGCAACCGCCCCTTCATCTATGCCGGCATTTAATGCTGTCTGCTGGACCTTATCTTTCAATACGCGGCCTGCATCGTCCAGTTTGAAGCCCGCAGCAGCTACTTCTCCAGATTGCCGCAGCAAAGGCAATTCTGCGGCTTTACGGGCAGCTCCTTCGGGCAATACATCCTGAACAATGTCGCCGACTGCCGTTGTCGCAGAGCGCACAGGCGCGACAGCTGCGGCACTCCCTGCGCCGAGGAGTTCTGCCAAAGCATCGCCAGCCCGGGTTAAATCGCGCCCCTGGACTTGTTTGAAGCCTGCGGCAGCCGGTATGGCGGTACCCACAGCGCGGACAGCCTCTCTTGGCAGCCCGGGCTCCATGAAGCCACCCTGAATACCAGTAGGCTCAAGTGCACCGGTTAAGGTGGGTACACGCACATCACTTCCTGATAGGTTTAACATGGCGTTCACTGTATCAGGGCCAAGAAAATCGACAAACTCGGTGACCCCCCTATTAGAAGCGGCTGCCAGTTCAGAGATCACATTAAACGCATTCTGAGCCAATGAGTCTGGTGCACCCTCTTCCTGAGGTTGTACAGGGAGGGGCTCAGCAAGCAAATCTCTTGGAGGGGTTGTTTCCTGAGGGGCCAACAAATCTCTAGGCATTAAGGGCTCATCCTCTGTATTACTTCTTCGCGTGAAAGGCCATGCTTATTCATCGTAAATTCAATGTCCTCTTCAGTAACACCAGGAGGTAAAGCCGCTGTCTCGGGCTCAATATCGCCGATTAAATCGATCTCACTAATATCATTGCGCTTACCCACGCCAAGGATGGTGCTAACCCGACGATCATTGTTTTTCTTCGCTGACTTGAAAAGGTTATTGGCCTGGTTAACAAAATCTTTTCTTTGGTTGGGATTCAGCCGCTCACCGCTGAACACTCGGTTATAGGCATTGCGCACCCGCTCAGGCACACCCGCGGCATTTTGTGCCGTCGCAAACTCTGACTCCCTAACAACCGAAGCCGGGTCTAATATTTTCATAAAATTGAAAATTAACGCCAAATCTCCTGCAGGGCTAGGATCTTGCGTGGCAGCTTCAATGCGTCCAAAAGCATCCTCCACTTTTCTGAAATCCGACGATACAGCGAAAATTTCCTTACGAAGCTTCGATGCTTTATCAAATTTACTATCGGCCAGTTTTAGCTCTCGATCCAGTTCTTTAGCGTGATCTTTGCTGCCTACCGCAATTGGTTTGCCCTGAGCATCAAAACGAGTTTGTCCGGGGCTCAGTGTAAAGCCCTCCGCTGTATCGCCTATCAGCGTCTCTCTCAGATTTTTATAGACATCCGGTGCGTGCACAGCCAATGTACCCCATGCGGCGCGCTTAGCCGCCTCAGGATCGCCGGCCACTGACCTCAAGCCTTCAGTATCTGAAGGATCGCCACCTTGAGACCTGATAAAGTTTGCACGGCTATTAATCGCGTCCTCTGGCGACAATTGTCCAGTGAGTACGCCAACTGCCGATTCCACAGCATTCTGCTTCGTGGCCTGACTTCTAAAATTGGACACATTGCTGAGCGCGGCGGCGGCCTGAGGATTTTTCAGCATAAAATCAGCAATCGCATCCGTGTCACCCGTTTTGAGTATTTCAGATGCCTGATTCAATGTATTCTGAGCTTGTTCGCGTTCGATATAGCCGCCGATCGCTTGGTTTAATCCCCCTAAAGGATTGGCAACATTAACCTGATAATTCGTTGGCATTATATTAACCCCGCTTGACTGGCCAGTAGGTAGTTATTAATACCGCCGGTGATAGCATCGCCAACACCTTGATAGCCTTGCTGTCTGGCCTGGGCAGCCCCCAATAGTCCAGCTGCTTGAGTTTGCCCTATACCTGTCTGAACACCGGCTATCTTACTGGCATAGGACGGCTGCGCACCAAGCCCCTGAAGACCTGTTAATTGATTTTGATAAGACTGTAAAAATAAATCCTGATTGGCCCGAGCCAGCGCGTCCTGAACATTGCCTGAGCGTAAACCACCGGTCGCCGCCGCGTTTCGTAAGATGGCATCTTCTGCGCGCTCAACACCGGTGGTATAGAACGGGCTCGCCAACGCTCTTTCTGCTATGGTTGTGTCATCAGAAATAACATTGCCTTGTTCATCGAGCGTCAATCCATATTCTTCGCCTAAGCCGATCAGCGCACCTTCTCGAAAGGCTCTTGGTAAGCGCTCCACCTCCTGAAGATACGCCAGTCCCTCCCGCTGACTTGCTGCCGATGTTTCCGCCGCACGCTTGGATGCCGATGCTCCTTTTTTTGCCGACTGATGAGTAGCGACACCACCTATGACAGCACCACCAATTATCGCTGTAGCGACCATATCAATCACCCATATATTTGCTATACACAACTTCTACACGATCAAAACCCAGCTTTTCAAACAGCCAGCTTGCATCCAAATGCACCTTTGATCCCACAAACCATCTATCCACATTTCGACGCCTCAGTTCCTGCTCCACGAATGTAAATAATTTGAATCCAAACGAAGATCCTCTGTGCTCAGGATGAATGTAAAAAATATCCATGAGGCACGTTAAGCACGTACTGTAATGAAGCCCTGGGGAAACAAAGCCGATAAAGTAACCCATAAGCTCGCCTTCAATACGTGCGGTAATAAAGACTAATTCACCCAGCATTTCACGCTGCAAATAAACATCATACTGGGGAGAGAGTGGGACCTTATCTTTGTTAAGTGCTAATTCTTCATAATGCAGCGGGAGAATGGGTTTAAGCTCTTCCAAAGAATCGGCAAATGACTCAACTTCAAAGGTAATCATCGGAAGCTCCTGATATCTACAATCATAACCAAACGATCACTACCGCTATTATTAATAACCTCGTGAGGTTGTTTATTATCAAACCACCACACATCCCCGGTAGCCATCGTCACTTGTTCATCACCAGCCTTAAACACACAGCCTTTTTCACACGACAAAACAATATGATATCGGTCGTAATAATCTGCAGGCGCGCCCATATCCACATGAGAATCGATACTGCGCCCAGGAGGAAGTTCTGTGATAATACACCGCCCCAACCGCTCACCTTTAACCCGAGACATTAACCAAAAAATTAAACTTTGAGCGGAAGGCAACGTATACATCGCCGGGTAATTAATACACTCTGTATCATCAACGACATTCGTCGCATCTTCTTCTATGTCATTAAATCGCAGCCAGATATCACTGACTTGGGAGTGAGCCGTCCCCGGGTGGGTGGTCCTAAGCGTGTTTTCATTCCATAAATTCGGATTAAATTTCAACGCCACTACTACCGGCGCTACATCTATCCCACTAGCCAATTTATAAAAATTTCTCATCTAATTTCCTTCGGTATAAGTCACTACAGTTGTTCGCGCATTAACATCGCCCGCATTAATGGCAGCGGTTGAAATGTTTGCGATAATATTTTGTGTTGTGGTGTAGCCCTGCCCAATAATCGCTGTAACATCCAGTGTTTCATCTGCACTCAATGTTACTTGAGCGATGCGCGTCCCAGAGGCGCTCGTTAAATCAGGGCTTTCAAAAAGATTCACTACAGTCGTAGCCGTTCCCGCTGTTTCATGCAGTGTCATTGCTGTTACCGCGATTCGCTCAATGCCTAAAGTGCTGGGCTGAATTAATACCACATCCGCACCTGTGGCACCTAAGTCAGTAACCCCGAGACCTATATTTGTTCTTATAGCCATACCATCACCGCCAACTGTTCAAGATTTCTTGAAGTTTCTGTCTGCTGTCTTATTTGCTCATTTAAACGTGTACGCAGTTGCGCATTTTCAGCAATAAGTGAAGCCACAAACTGATTAATATTCGCGATCTCAGCCGTGTTGGTATTGACCCGACCCGTCAATGTATCACCATTATCAGCCACCAATAAAAGGTCATTCTTAAAGGATATATAGTCATCAACGAGCACAGCAGGCCAATTGGTTGCTTGGCTAATATCTCTGTATGTCAGTAATGACTGGGTAAATTCCTGCGGCGTATTAACCATACGCTATCCTCAATGAAGAGAATGCTAATCGCTCTGGGCTCACTGTGCGCAACTTGACTCCAAAGTAATCACGTACATAGCCTAATCGGTAGGCTATGAATCGCTGGTTATAATCAAACTGCTGCCCATATAAAATGGTTTGTTCTTTTCCAAATGTTATACCGTTATAGGTCAAGGATAAAAACGTTGTAACATCATCTATATTGATCTGATGGCCTGGTAAAATATCTAGCTCTAATTCATCGATACTGGCAGATTCAAGATTAATTAACGGGCCATACAAAACAGTCTCAACAGATTCTCCGTACTGGGTGGCAACTGTATTATCTAGTCGACCAATTTTGTTAGAAATTCTGTCGCCATAAATCCATCCCACCCGCGGATCATTCACACCGTTAATACCGCGCCATGGGCCATCGTCTAAAATAGATGACTTTACAATCGTCCACGCACTCTCATCGCCGTATTTCTCAGCAATGTTTTTGTTATAGAGCAGTGTATGATTAGGGAGGCGAACTATGATATAGCGGTAGCGGTCCTCTACGCGGGTTTCAAGCACCGCATCTTCTAACTCTGCTTCGGTGTAAGTGGCAATAATTTTATCGATTTCGCGTGTCGCAATAGAGCGATATAAACCAGCCGTAATGAAATGCACGGAGGTGGCTTCCTCACGGCCGCCGCCCAATACATAAAAAACACCCTCTAACTCAGTCTCACAGTGCGTTCCGACAATACCGCATTTTACCGCCTTAGCCTGAATACGCTGGAAAGCAAAATTGTCGGTCGCTCTATTAATAAAAAATTCTGTGGTGAATCGATTAAAAACAATAACCTGATTGTCAGAGGTTCTATCAACAGCCAGTGTAGGATCAGGGCTAAACTCCGATGTAGCAAAGCGTAATGGATCAATACTCGATTCGTCAGTCAAATCTGTGTGGTATAAAAATTCGCCATCGGTTAAAAAGTAGTATCCATCAATCCAAGTGATATCGATAGGATTACCTAAGTCAGGGTCTGTCACTTCCGTTAAGGTGCCGCTATAAAGCCACATTTTTCCATCAGCCACAACGGCCTGACTATTGAACGAATGTGTCAGGGATACTTTTTTAGAACCGGATATTGAGCCCAGTGTACTGACTGCACCGGCTGCAGATACCGATATGAGGTATTCGCCTGATACGCGAAAATGAATCGCTTGGCGCTCATTCCAATAACCGCCGCGATCAATACCGATACCTGTTGCATGCTGGGTTAAACCCGGGTGCTGAAGCATATAGCCAGGCGCACCAAAAACACTTCTGTCTACCGCCGTCATGTTCACTGACAAAAAATCCCTATAGTCGGTGTCGGCGTCGATGCGCTCCCCCCGTGTTAGCGGGATTGTTAAATCAGGCATTAATAAATAGCCCAGTTAAGGCCCGAAGGCTTAAGGCGTAAAGTCCCATCATCACGCAACAAGGAAAGGGAAGTGGCACCATTAAAATTTTGTCCTGCAAAGTCACCATTAATTGTTTTTGTCGAACCACCCGCACGTTGCACTGTCAATGTGCTTACACCGACATCAACGCGTATCCAATAGTGCATACCTGCCGCGTGGTCTGCATCGCGCAGACTAAAAGCAAACGTGCCTCCCACATTCGTATCGGCATCAATAAATGTGGCTGTTTGATCCGAGTCCGCGGCGGCCGCTAAATAGCGGCCTTCATAAACGAGCGTTTCACTGCCCCCCGTCGCACTTAATGTTTTAGTGCCATCATCCCAGTTAAGACCTGCACCTACATTGTCTTCATGAATATTTTCAGGCATCAGGGTAAGACCTCGTGTTTAAATTGGCCGTTGTCCACGGACAGTAAATAACGATCACTGGTTGAGGTGTCGGTCAATACCACCCCTTGTGTAAAATCCACTGGTTGAATGATCGCGTTTTCAGTAATAGCGCGATTAAGGGCCAAGCCATACACAAACTGCGTAGCGCGGCGGTCTATCAGTGACACCAAATCGTTATGGATCAGAAAGTGGTCAGGCGAAAAGGTGCGAAACTGAAAACCCGGGAGCGCCGTTGTATCGGGAGTCTCTACTGATTCAAAGAAATGTTCAGGCTGCGGCGCATTAACATCATTTAGTTGTGTCACTTGGGATGTAGATTCTACAATCGCCACAGGGACAACATTCATAATATTTGTATTCGCAATCGGGTGAAATGTTATCAGCAGCTCACTGGTACCCGAGTAAGCATAATTGCCGCCCGCATCGTCCAGCACGACAAAATTATCAATACGCGCTACCGGGTCTTGTGCCGTATAACTCAAAAAGACAAAGACATCTTGTAACCGGATTGTCACATCCGACGGCGCCGTAATCAGTCGCACATCCACCAATAAGTCATCACCGGAAACACGCGTTGCATAACTCATAGTCACATTAACGGTGCGATTGTTATGGAGTGGCCCCAAAAATATGGAGGCATCAAAAGTTATCGCATCTTGCGCAGTATTGGCTGCGGGTAATGTAATGGACTGTAAATGCTCAGCTTGCGTATTAGACCCATTTACAAATACATCCAGTCCAAGCTGAGCGCTACGTGTGGTATCCGTGGCGTTCGCTGGATAAGGAGTCACCGTAAATGTCGCCGTATCGCTGGTACCGGGTCGTAATGTCTGCTGGCCCGTTATTGTGGTGATTGAGTGCGATTCATTTTCAACAGCACGATCTTGTGTGGTGGCGGCTATATAGTTGTTGATGCGGTAATTGCCGCTGGTGGTGGTATCCACAAACGGAATAAGTTCACTGTCGTTCACAATCCACAGCAGTATTTGATTCGTTACCGTATTGTCTAACGTACCACCTAAATCGCCTGACGCATTCGCCGGCGCAACAATCGCAAATGCTGTCCCTCCCACATTCGCTGTAAACGTTAATACGGCGGCATTGGACGTGACCGTAACACCCGCGGTATTAAGCGCCGCTCCATGAGTCGTCACAAAATCGGACGCCGTGGTGGTCAAATTCGTGTTAAAAGTGGCCAGATAATCTGTACTGTCCACATTAATATTGGCCGTTCCAGACGTGCCCGTCAGGGTGATTTCACTCACCTGCGCTAGGGCATCTACTCGAAAACCAAAGGCCCTAAAGAGGTTGTCGCCAAGCCCTGTATACCTCACGACATCAACGCCAGTATCATCATAGGTGACACCCGCACTCTCATAGCGTGTTGAAGGCCCGCGATAATCAGCCAACAATGAATAGCCAGTCCTAATATCCACCTCTGACGCCGTTCGCTCTGGGTCAAAAATAGCAGAGAAATCCACTAAATCGGTGACATCCGGCGTCAACGGATACAGCGCAGCCATTTTGCTTTCCAGCGTCGCCAGGCGTTGAGCAAATGTGCCTGTACTGCCACCGGGCGTCGGTAGCAGGGCTTGTAAATCGGTCGTTAAATTACCCCGACTGATATCGAGACTGGGTGCGTTATAGCGGTCCAACACCGTGGCAAAATAAATCCGCAGAATGTCATTGCCGATGTAATTGATCGTATTAATCGACAAATAGTCAGACTCGCCACCAAAGTCGCCCTGATGGGTAAAGTCGTCCTGCAAGTTTAATAAACGTGTAAAGCTACTATCCGCATGTTGTGCGTACACATACAATGTCGGCAAGTCCGCGGCTACTGTGGCTAGCGTGCCGGTTAATCGAATCGCTAAAAAGGCTGTCTGTGTCGACGGGTCAATGTACTCGTCGATATCACCTGTCGTGTTTAAGTCTGCTGCGCTATAGCCCGCTTGTGTCGCATAAAGCTTTAATCGGATCTCACCTGCTGTATCTGAATAGAGTGCACCACGAACAACGGCATTTCTATCAGATGGCGTTGATATGGCTACATCATTTAAAAACTCTGACTCTAATGCGCTGATCCTACGCACGTCATGTGCCGGTAATACAAACCACTGCACCGGCATTGCCGACCAGCTAGTAAAGGTCTCTGCATCCCACACCACCCAGTCATCGTCTTGCATCACCTCACCAAAACGGCCAGAGCCATCACTGGGTGCGTTTACTACTTGATAAGCATTTCCTTTGACGACGCCGTTCGATGGAAGCGGCCCATTAGTAGACGCATCCCATATCGCTGTAGTAGGGTTGATTAATTTGAGAGCATCCAGCGTGGCGCCTGTGACATCTCCAATTTGGCCTATGGCTGTGTGAATATATTCTGAAATAACACTGCTTTGGCGCGTGATTTCAACCGTGGCCGCTACACCGCTGCGTACAATAATGCTCGTGACCCCCTGAATCTGAGGGTCAGGTGATGAGCGTGGTCGAATACGAAGAAAGGCGCTTTGATCGCCGGTGTATTCAATAACAAACCGCAACACTTCCGGCAAGCCAGCGGTGACGAGATCATCAAATGCCGTAGTAAGCGCCGTCGTTCCCGGCAAATCGAAATTCACCGGCGATACACCGCCATTGGAAGTACACCGCAAACGATTTAATTGGCGTCCATCAAACCATTCATCAATATTGGAACTTTGGGCAGAAAAACTGCCGGTAAATCGAAAAATTCCCGCGCCAATACCTGTTCCATCCAGTCGAGCCAGGCTGGCCTGCACATCGGTAACGCCATTTAACAGACCACCAGCTGCTGTATTATCAAACTCAATGTCTGCTGCATCCGCAATACCGCCGCCACTCACAAAAGCTTTAACTAATTTTCCTAAAATGGGGATTGGCATCCTACCTCTCCAATATCATGGCTTGCCCACTCACAATGGAGCCTACCAACAAGTTATTGCTAACCCAGACATCATGAAAAACCCCGCTCACTTGAATAGCGTTGTCAGTTTTCGTGAACGCAGCCAACTGATTAATACCGCCAATAGTCAGCGCGGTTAGCTCAGGTTCCGTGGCTGGCTGTGAATAGGCAATGTGACTATTCCCGCCAAACGTGGGAATCGTGATCGTTTGAGGGCTCGGTGCAAAATCAATAGCTGTCGCGGCGCCGGTATCGAAGGTGCTTGCATCAGTACTGCCAATCGTACCGATGTAAACTTGTTCGTGGTCATTCGGTGTCGTATAGGTCAGTGTGCTGCTAAACGCATTGTTGCTGGTATCGGTTCCCGACAAAATAGCCGTATGGGTAACACCTGCAGCGGTAATGGTCGATGGAATATTGACCGTATCACTCGATGCTGCCGGATCAATATCCGTTTTAATGTCAACCGCGTCCCAATTGAAGGTTAAGTTACCACTCACTAATGATGAATTATTCACCGTATAGTTGATGGTTCGCGCACCTCCCAATTCCACCCCGGCTGCCGGTGAGAAATCGGATAAACCAGAAATAGAAAACGCCGTAATCTCTGCGTTCGCAGGTCGGCTAATCATGCTGCGCACAAACTCTTGTGTTGCCAAATCTTGAAAGGTGATTTCGTAGCCGGTACTTGTCCCAGCGGGGCTGGTTACACCATCACCCTGCACATACTGAAAAGGAATATCACCGGTTAACCTGAAAAAATAATCCGTACTCGGAAGAAAGCGTTGTGGTGACGGCCTTCCCTCTAAACCATCAGCTCGGGCTGTAAAGTTGCCGACAACCCCTCCAGGATCAAAACGTTCATCGAACACTAAACGCCCTGTATCGTCCGTGCCGCGAAATATTTCGACACGATAAAAGTTGGGCGCAACCACAAAATCAATCACACCCTCAAGCACGATGGCTTGGTTGGTAATAACCCCGGTAGTATTAAACGGGTAGGTATGAACAGCTTGTAAAGGGCTATTCACCGGCACCATGGCCGGATTCACCGTCAATAAAGTACTTTCTGCAGGAAAGCTCAACTGCCGCGCATTTAGAGAACCACCAGCTGAGGTAAATCGCTGCCCAATCGCTAGCGCTAAAACGTCATTCCCCATATCCTCAAAGCCGGGGATCTGACCGTAATCAAATATTCTCAGGTTTCGTGCAAACTCAATAGAAGCGCTGGCCGTTCTAAGAGACGCTGTACTCCAGTTAAGTGGCCCATTCGTGCCATACGAGGCTGGATTTGCCGTTCCTAACCATTCCTGAAGCGCTACGACACCGGGCTCGATACGCACTTCTATGATAGAACCGATATCCAACGTATCTCTATTGGTTTGACTTGCGTCATAAAAGGTATCGCGCGCAGTTTCACTTTCAAACATGCGGCGCGCACCGTCGGTACCAGCCGGACCTGGATCACCTTGAGGGCCGGTCGCACCCGCCGGTCCAGGTGTGCCAACTAAATTAGTGGCCACCGCTACCCACGCACCATTCAAGCGAATATAGGCCGCCGTAATCGCAGTGACCTGATTGCTCATATTGAGCGTACCGACCGCAAACACCTCTCGGGCACGAATGGAACTCGTGACATTAATCCGTGCGGCGTCTGCTGTCCCCTCAGTAGTAGCGGTATAGACTTCCAGTGCGGCGAAATCCGCAAAGACGGCGGGATTGCTATTATCCGACCGTGTAGCGGGAATTAATGCACCACCTCCGGCAGCCCCTACCTCCTCAACAGTGGTACCCGTAGGCCCTACTTGTAAAACGGTGTAACCGTCTGTGCCTCGAACTTCAATCAGTGCGCCAATCCATGACTCTGGCTCATCACGCAAAAATCGACTATTGGTAAAATACCCAGCCACCTGGATATCAGTCAGCGTGTCGTCTTCTGAGACATAGATAAATTTATCAAAAATTCCGCGGCTTTGGTTTACAGATTTATCCAATCTGAATTGTTCAAATGACATCCGTGCATCCCTTTTTCCTACGCCTCGTTTGCTCCTACTGTTTGACTGCTGATAATCTGAAAATCAATGAGGCGTGTGGTGACTCGACCATTACTGGTGGTCACAACAATTTTAACTTGCTGATAAGTCCCAAGCTCTGTTGAATCGCCGGCTTGAACCCGGTACAAAATACGATTGCCACTTTGTGAATTGGAGACCAGGGTTAAGCGAGGGTCCGCATCAATGGTGTAACTGCTGATAGTCTCCACGCCTATCAAATAATTATCGAAGCTTTCCTCATAATCATTGATGTCACCAATAAAAATTTCATTGGTTGTGACATCTTGTGGAGATTGTATTTCAGGCCTGAAGTACGGCTGCCAGCGATTATAGCGAAGCGTATTTCCGCCACCTCTGGCTTGCCGTGCTGGATAATCTACCTGACGAATTAATTCAGTTGCTATAATGCCAGATGATGTATCAAGCGATTGTGAAGCTTGCGCATTAAGCGCGGGTGGAACAACCTTGTTAAAGTCGGGAATTAGACGAACGGCTAAGTTGGTCGCCAACGTATGCCAGTGGGGAGGATCAGTTGTTATCTGGGTATTGGGGTCTGGGACTTCCTCAAACGTATAATCATTCACTACATTCCGAGAAATAAACTGATACATCATGTTCTCAAGGCGCGATAGAGCAAGTTCCGTGTCTTCGGGTGACGGATCGACCGTCAGCCCACTGATGCGCATTTGAGAATAGGCATCATTGATGATGTCAGCCTTCGTTTTCATTCGCCAAATCAGCCAGCTCGCGCATCAGTGTTTTTGCATGCTTTTTATCGGCGTTTTCGATACCTGCCGCAGTAGCTTGCGCCCGCAAGTCCTGAAGAGATATCTCTGGCTCAGGCTGCGTATCGTCAGAAGGCTGTACTCCGGGCTCAGGCTCGGCGCTCACCGGCACTTCTTCCTCAACTTGAATGCCGCGTGCAACCTCATTTTCATGATGAGGTTCAGTGACACTCTCCGCTTCCGCGGGAACACGTTCCAAGAGCCATCCTGCCTCTAAATATTGATGCAAATAGTGAGGCTCAATCCGCACCTCTTCATCATTACCACGATATAAAATCACAGACATAATAATATCCCAAAGAAAAGGCCCCGAAGGGCCTGTGATTAGAAGGAGACAGCGACACCCGCTCGTGATGGATCACGCATGGTGATGCCGTACCATGTGAACAATCGATAACGGAAATTCATTGTTGCCAAATCGCCGTCATAAATCATGTACATGTCCTGACCGTTTTTCATCGTGGAGCTAATCACCTGCATACCATCAAACTGCTTAAACAGATTGGCAGGGATCGTACCGCCGATAACCTCAATAGCATCCTGATCCCAGAACAAATTAGTTTTAGCACTGGCATCCGTATTGAGACGGTTTACGGTGTTAGTGTTAGCAATCGTCGTGTTGATATTTGAATACGCTTTTTCAGTCGTAGTCAATGCAGCATCATCATTCGCAATCGGCTTAGGATAGACCTGGATATTTGTGCCATCCGGCTTACCGATAATGCTAAATGTCATATCCTGGTTGGTGTCGGTTTTATCCGCCAATCCAACCGCGTTGACACCGCCAATCGTGACCTTATCGCCCACGTTGTAGGCTGCCGATGCAGCAACAGGGATTTGCGCCAAGCGGTAATCCACGTTCGTTACAACACCTGTCGCTGACACTGAACCCGCTTCAGGAGCAAATGACTGATTGCCCGTTACCGTGGTCGCAGGGTCTGCACCCCCGGTTAAATTAGGGAGGAATGATGCAGTATAAACATCAAACTCCGCCACACCTGAACCAATCTGTCCCATGCTCCAGGCTTCCTCTGGGCGGCCTTTCACAGTCTGACGACCCGCCAAGTCTTGAGCAAACTTCAGCGTATCTCGATCGTTCAGCAAAAAGCAGCGCCGCGAATGATAACCCTGACGCTCGTTCATGATCGCCTGACCTTGCGCGATGAAATCAAAGCCGCTGGTCGCATTAGAGCGATAAAACAACGACCCTTGTTGAGCAATGACAGTGGCGATTGATTTATTCAATTCAGTCGCTTGCTGTCGTCCCGACTCCATACCACGGCGTTCCCAGAACTGCATATCACGCAGATCATCAGCACGCTGTCGCACTAAATCGTTTTTCGGTGTGCCCAGTTGAGACGGATACGTCTCTTCGATAATTTCCTGCTCTTGACCGGTCAAATCCCATCCGGTGATTATCGGGGCGTGTTGTTGGACGGGGCGCCAAACAATATTGTTGGAATTTTGCATATCACCCGCATCGGGTTGAAAATGATCGACCTTATCTAACATCATATCTTGATGCTCGTAGGTCTCTATTGCCTTTTCAAAAAGGACTTCGACTATCTTACCTGTAGTGGCCATCGTTCACTCCAAAACTTACCAGTTTGAAACGTCGACGCCCGCGCGCTTGGCCTCCATCTTGATGTTGAATCGAGTTTGGATATCCTCACCGGCACTTTTGTACTTCTTGTGCCATTTTTTAGCAGGATCTCCCTTGTTTGCTTCATCACCGCGAATCTGGGCCGCCGGCTTGGGTGCCGTGCTCTGTTTTTTGCGAGGAGCGGTGACATCAGATGCAACACGACCTAAATACGCCATTGCTTGTAATCCTTGAGGGTCAGTGACCAACAACGATTGCAAATGGCTTAAGGCGGTGCTGTTACGCCCGAGGTAGTACATGACTTTCTCGGACCCATCTCCTAACACGGAGATCATGTGATCAGTAATCAACTCACCTTGACCAGGGCGCACACTCTCAACCATTTGGCGCACATTGGTATCGGCTTGCTGATACACATCAGGTGAAATACCTGACTGTTCAATCAACTGCTCGGCTCGCTCGTAGTGCGAATTCACGGTGGTCTTGAGGCGCTGAGCGGCTTGTTGTGCTTCGGCAATTTGAGCAGACGTCTGCGTATGCGTTTGTAGCTTCGCTTCGATCCGTTTGTCATGCCATTCATCAAGGGCGGCGTTATACTTTTCCTCGTCAAGATCAAAATCATCCAATCTTGGGCGAGGGCCAACCTCAACAGACGGCGCTGCCTGTGGCGCATCAGTCCCGGGCGGCTGAATTTTGGCTTTTAATGCCTCATTCTCTGCCCGCAGGGCTTCAAGTTCATCGTTCTGTTCCCGAATAGTGCCTTTAAGCTTTTTGCGTAGTTGCGCATGCTTGGCCACCGGTACAGAAATATTCGCGTCATCGGATGTCTGTTCATCCGTTTGCATCCACGGCTCGTCTTCGGTCTCGTCAGAGTCACTGTCGTCATCAGAAGAATTATTCTCTTCCTCAGACTCTTCAGTTTTCTCTTCAAGCTCCTCGACAATCTCATCAGCAGTTTTGTCCGCCTCAGTATCAACACCTTCTTCGGGAGTCTCACTGGTTTGGTTTTCTTCTGCTTCGGCGTTTTCCCGCTTCAGCTCTTCCAGAGTTTTTGCCAACTTTCAAACCTCGCAGTTGTAGCGATATGCCTTGTGTAACTCACAAGTAAGTTGCGTTTGACCTGTGCCGCCTCAGTAATTGAAATAATACGTAAAAATTTTTCTTACAAAAGAAAAGTGGTATAATCAGCATCTAGCACCTATAGGAGGGCTAGCAATTGGAAACGTTTACAGCAGAACAATTCAACAAGAATCCGGCAAAAGTTTACCGCTGCGCCGATAAGAACGGCGAAGTTAAAATCAATCATGATCGGTATGACGACAAGGTTTTTATTCTCGTTTCAAGAGATCGACAATCTTTGATAACCGATGAAGAAGACGAGATTATGATTAATGGTAAAAAATACGCGATAGTTGATCTGTGAAATTGCGAGTAGAAAAAATGAAAATATACACTGTTACTAAAATCCTAGATAAACCGGGGGGCCACGGTTATCCGTCGGATAAATATATAGCATTAGCCAGCTATGAGAATAAGGAAAACTACTTCGATCATACACAAGACCTTTTTCCTGCATTTACCCATCATTCAGAAGCGCAGAGATTTATTAAGCAACTATCAAATAAAAACGGTTACAGCAGTTATGAAATAACGAGCTTGGAACTTAAATTTTAAAATTGACTAGCCCACCCACAGGACGACTGATATGAAATACCTATTACTTGTAGAGGGCCCCGACCGATACGACCAACAAGTCACTGCTCACGACTCCAAAGAATCCCTCAACCAGCAGTTGGAAGACATGCAAAAAACAATGGGTGGCGATATTCTTGAGGAATGTACAGTCACTGTCTGCGAAATTATTTCAACCAAAAAAATAAAAACCAACGTTTTTCTTCATTAACCTGCCATTGCCCTCTGAGGCATTGCCGACCCTCTTAACCTGGCCGCAGCCTCCACGCGCTTAGTAAACGCATCCATCCGCTTCAGATTAATCTCGGCGCCTGCTTTCGCCGCTGCCACATCCGCTTCCTGACGATTTGTCTGAGCCTCGAATAGGTCAATCTCTGTTTGAGCGCGATCATTCATGATGCCGGCCTCAGTTTTAACAGCTTCACGCTGCTCCTTAATCATCGCCGCCTGACCTTTCAACATCTCGGCCTGTGCCAATACCATGTTGGGGTTTTGCTGGTCCTGTGCCGACTGTTGGGCTTGCATCAGCATCTGTTGTTCTTCTTCGGTCTCAGGTTCTTGAATGCCTTGCAGAATTAATTGTCTACGCGCAAAGTCTCTCACATCCGTAAAGTCCACGCCATCCATCAATTGCAGATATTTCAGCATTAAAATCTCGCGCAGAGGGTTGGCTGGGTCTATCTGGCCAATCATTTCTCCCAGCTTATCCATGGTTTGCTCGCGCTTGGTGGTATACGAGGGCCCAACGTCGGCGTAGACGTCAAACTCCAAGTTGGTAATGTCATTCAATACCATCGGTGCACCGGTACGCCGATCAATGACCATTTCCATCACGCTGGCCTGTTTACGGCTACCGTCTGAGGACGTCAGTGTTACCGTCCGCGGTGCATCGTAAATAACAGACGCCATTGACGCGTAAATTTCTCCATCCCGGCGCTTCGCATGCTTCATGTTCTGCTGATACACCATCGATTGCTGGTCAACACGATTCTGGAGCGCCAAGACGGCTTTCCCAGAGATATCAGGATCGGCGATGTCTTGCGGTAATCCCGGGTTAGCCACATCTTCCACTGCGTCCCGTGTTAACTCAATTGATGCGGCCAACGCCTGAGGAATAGGCTGCTCCGGCATCTCAGCCACAGGTCCAACAGGTAATGGCTCACCCTGCGCAGTCGTTCTGTTTTGCAAATAGTACGGAAAATTATTATCCGCGCCGTTTTCCTCGTACATGAACTCATAGCCCTGAACCTGCTCAGGGTTAAAGATTGGTTTGCGTCGAGGGGAACGACTAACAATGTCGGCCAAATAAGACATCTGGAAGTTGCGCAACCGCGATGGGTCTTTCGCCAACCGAGTAACCCCCTCGTAATGCTCCTCACCCTCAATAAACGCACGCTCTCCATACGCTGGTACAACAGGGATAAACTCGCCGGCAATCACCTCGCTGTCCAAGATATCTGCACCGGAAGCAATGTACTTTGTGATTTGTGGGCGCTGAATTTTCCGCTCATCAACAATCCGATAGCCGGCGTCAATCAACGTATCCATCTGCTCCTCTACGGCTGAGTCAAGCAATTGGATCGGTTCACCAATAGGATCTTCCAAAGTGAGTATCTTGTCGGTCACGGTCTCTTCGTGATAAAACTCCACCACATAAATCGACCGATCTTCGCCCCCCAACCAGGGAAACGTGTAGCTCTCCTCCGGCTCAGCAAAGGAGGGTAACGCACCATCCGGGATTTCCTCGCCCGTCAAGTCATAAACCAAATCCTTGTAGCCATCCTCTGAGTAAGCCCACAGAATTGACACGTATTTGGCATCAGACTTATCCAAAAGCTTGGCATTCGGGTCCCAAAAAACATTGTTGTTAGCCTCGTAAATGGGACGACGCTTAATAACCTGATTTTCATTACCCGCACGACTGGACTCATAGGTCGTATACAACAACCAAGCACCCACGCCACACACTATCTGCTCACCAGCTGCGTTGTCGTAGGCCTCTAATGAGGTGTTCTGCCTATCCGTCGTTCTATACAGGCCATCAAGAAAATCAGCAGCATCATCACGGTCTTCATTTTTCGGATCAAAATCAACCTGCACCGGATTAGCCCGCAGGTCTGACATAATCTGACGACCCGCTTTGCGCAAAATATTGAACTCGCCGCGGTACTGTAACTGAGATTCACCTAAGAGATTATCATCCCACTGCGTTACCCAATAGAACACCAGATCATCAGACGCGCGCTCGCGAGTAACCTGGCCAGACTGATAGGCCTTGTCATGTAATCGTTTGATTTCGGTATGATCCAGCATTAACGTCTACTTAGTGGTCGTAACGGTGTTGGAATGTAGGGTTTTGGCGCGCTGCCAATCGACCCCCGGGCCATAGCAAAGCGCCGCATCATGTAGGCATAGCGGATAGCATCTAATAAATCGTCTTTAACTTTTACAATCTTGGTGACCACAGTGTTTTCCACCTTTAACGGCGCTCTGTGGTACTGCCGCCATTCATCCATAACATCAACAAGTCCCCTGAATATTCGGAATTTACCTTTTCTTGCGCGATCCAGTATCTCGTACAGCCCCTGCTCAACAGAACAGCCGCCGGATTTAATACCCCCCTTACCATCAGGAATCTCGGGCCACTGCGCATGTTGCGCTAACATATTAAAACCAGCACTTTGATAGTGTGTTCGTTGCTGCATAGCATCATCACGGCCTTTCTCTGTCTGCAGTCCATCCTGTGGCCATGCCGTAGGAACACCGACCGACCATTCTTTCGTCGCGCCCCACGCGTCATTAGCAGACACTTTCGAGGCCTTCCACGCATGCGTCACGTAAACAATATTGTTGTCAGGATCAACAGCTAACTGCACATGGGCCTGGGGGTGATCCCAGCCAAAGTCCATGCCATTAATAATTTGCCAGTGCTCAGGTATATCAAAGGGATCACACAATACCATCTCATCGGCAACGTCATAGATGCGACCATGCCCGAGCATTGGCTCGCCTTTGGTACGCATATCACGCTGATACTCCGGGTATTGCTGTATCAGACGCTCTCTCTTTTCAGGCGTCATGTGCGGCGCATCATCCCAGCCCTTCTTCATGAAAAACTGAGAGGGTGCGGGGTCGTCCATGAATTTAATAACGAGATCAGTGCGTCCGTTTTCAGGTGTGAACGTATAAATACCGCGGCCACCCTTACCTTTGTCACCGTTGACAGTCCGGGTTAATACCTGCGGCCTAATGGTCTGATCCTTGGGCTCCTCATCGACATGAAACCAATCTACAACGTCACCCATGATGGCATGCTGCCCCTGTGTGTAGCTCCAGAACTGTATCGTTGATCGGCCTAACCGGTGATCTACCCACACTGTGCGTGCAGCGTTGGGCGTCCCTGTTGCGCTCTCATAGCCCACGATACGACTCTGAGGCACTAAACCGCCGGCAAACTTTCCGTTCTGCAACTCGCCAAATAAAGCGCTCTGAAGTAGATCCCGGGTCTTTTCCATCGAATAACCGAGACCCCAACAGAGCGGCGCAAAATCAAATCGATGACCAGGCCAGTCATCAGGGTAGTCACCCAGCAAGTGCATCGCATCGATATTGGTACCCAGGTAAGTCTTGCCTATCTGATTGGCCGCACACAGACAGCATTCAAAATAATCCTTGGTTGCCGCAACAAATTCTTTCTGCCAGTCATAAAACGATTGATAAACCGTGAGGTACTTAATTTGGTTGGCGCGGTGCTTTTTCTCTTCAAGCAGCTGAAGGAGCTCTAATTTTTCAGCCCGACTCAGCTTGTCTTTGACATCTCCATAATCAAGGCTCGTCGCGAGCATCAATCAGAGCCTCTATCTTGGCATCCAGCTGATCACCAGTGAGGTCGGTAAATCCTACATTGCCTGTATGCTCAGTGCTGCTTATATCTTTTAGCCCTAAATCTCTGGCTATAATATTGGGATTTAACAGGTCAGCAGCAGCGCCAGCGAATTTCTGAGTATCGATAATTTCACGCACACGCGTTGTGACTAATGAAAAATCATCTTTATTGCAATAGTCATCCCACGTACATCGAGCTATATCCAGGAATATACATAAGCCACTCAATGTCATAGCTCGCATCTTGGCAGCTGTGCCTGAAACGACTTCTCCCTGGTAGTGGAACAGCTTTTCTTCCTCTAGTGGATGCTCCTCTGCCCACAGGAAATACTCAACACAGGCGCCCCAGAGATCATCGGGTGAGCCAAATATTGGCTTTCTACCATGTGAGCTCCGAGCCTCCCAGAATCGATTGCCTTTAGGTGCTGCCATCTATTTCTTCTTCCGCTTTTTCTTGCCTGCCTTACTCAGGGCGATCGCGACGGCTTGCTTTTGGGGCTTGCCAGCCTTCATTTCTGTTTTTATGTTTTGGGAGATGACTTTTTTTGATCTCCCTTTTTTGAGGGGCATATCAATAGCTTTTACGCTTCATGGAAGAGCCACTTTTAGCCTTCCGGGTTTGAGTCTTCATCATAGGGCGCTTGGGGGTTTTCATGCGCTTGGCCTTCATCATTTTCTTTCCTTTCATCATCTTTGCCACGCTTCTCTCCTTGAGGGTTAGCTGTTGAGCTGGTTGATAGTGAGGTTAAAATTAGGGCTGCCTGTGGTGACTATCTTCAGGTCTTTGTTGACTTGTACTAATGCGGACGCAGGGAGCGCCGTAATTGATCCATTAGCAATAGTCTGATCTACATTCATGTCATCGGTGTATTGAATAAAACAGGAAGTACCCAGCGATGAGCCCGCAAATAGAAATGTACGGGTGTCGGCTGTCGCGCCTAAACCCTCAAAGCCAGGCGTCCTTCTGTCAACGGTGCCTGCGGTTGTAATATTTGGCATTAAAAACCCTCCTGCAATGTCACGACTTCTGAAATAAGGCCGGATTGGCCGCCGGTGTTTCCATCTACCAGGAATGGATAAACACCGACATGGCTTAATAGCGTGTAAATATCCATCATCTGAACATCGCCGGCATCGGCATCGGTTTTTATATCGTCTAAAATGGCGGTGAAATCTGGGAGATTGACTTCGGTACCAGAGGCACCACTGGGGACAATACTGTGGAAGCCGGCAATGACTGTCTGATTGAGGCGTTTGGCTTTATCCAGCAGGGCAATGTACGTGGCGGATGTTGTGACATCCATAAAAATAGCGGGCATATTGAACCGTGCCAGGCCATCATCAGGCATGCCTCGACTCGTATAGAATGCGTATCCTCCCGTTCGAAGCGCCGCGGTACTCCCACCGGTCCTAGCCGCGTCTAAAACCTGAGTGGTGCCGTAGGTCGCATCACCAATGACGCCTTCGGGATAAACAAAAACCTGGGGACCAATATTCCATTGGCGCAATGTGCCGTACCCTGTTGCGATATTGGCCGCCATGTCACTTTCAACGGGAAAGTTTGTAGAATTTAGAGGCAGCGTGCCATGATTGAGAATCGGTGACCCATCACGAAAAGCGGCGTTAATATCGTCCTCACTCATGACCGTAGCACCGGACCCGATATTGTTATAAGGAATACAACTCGCAGCTTGAGGAAACGAGCGTGACCGAATCATGGGGTAGCCGATAATCCACGGATTTCGAAGACCGTCATCACACCGGAATGCAACCCGATAAGCGCCAGAGGCCTGATCCTGCAGTGTTTGCAAAATAGGGCCAACATAGATCACTTGATCAGTCCCGGGAGTGCCGCTGGACCAGTCAACTCGAACAGAGATATCGGTCACTGTCCCCGTATTTGACCAAGCGCCTGCCGTCGTTAAGTCCTGCTCCTGGAAGACAAATAAATTCCAACCGAGCCCCACCTCAGCACTGGAAAGTGGGTTAATATTCGCCCAATCAGTAAATAAATTCGTTTGATGCAGTCCAATGGTGACGCCACCGCCTACTGAAATGGCCCGATCCATCTGAACCCAGGTGGGCACATAAATCCAAACACCAAAAATATCAGTGGTATTCATTGAGAAGTTCGGCGCCGGGGTGTACGCAGTGTAAAACGTCGCCGCAGCATCGAGCGTCAACTCAATAAAGTTTGCGGTACCATCCAGCGGGGCAGCAGTATCGGGCTTAACGACCTCACCCGCACCTACTGCTACAGTGCCGGTACCATTGAATGTCTGCCAGTTACCACCATTCGCCAGCGATGTATTGTCAATTACAGAGACGGCCATAATTTATATCCTGCTAACTGTTATCAATGGCTGCCTGCAGCTGAGCACCAGCGAGATCCCGATTAATACCAAGTCGGGCAAAATCTGACTCATCCAGAGGAATGCCAGCCTGAATCTTTCCCGCTGCAGCTGGGTCAGTCTGAGCCCGGGAGATAGCAACGTTGAGTAGCGTGAGGGCTAAATTAATCACCTGTTGATCATTCATCGTTTTAGCTCCAGTAGTATTTGTCGCGCCATCACCAACTGGCTATCAGCCTCAGCAAGATTTTTGGCATCTATCAACAACTCCACCTGATCCAATACAGCGTCCGCCTCACTCAGTATTTTTGCGGCCTTTCTTGCCTGATCAACAGTAATCGTCCGGTCCTTCAGTGATTGAGTGACAGCGTTACGGGCAGCTGTTACCTCATTTGAGGCATAACAATAGGATCGCTCTGTAATCGTTGGGTAGGGGGCGCAGATATCAACTTGGGGAGCGAGTGCGGCGCAGCCGGCCTGTAGTAAAACCAGACAAAACAATAAGGGCCTCATAGCTTAATGTCTCCCTCAGCTTTGAATCGGCCATAAATTGTGAGCGCCGTTGTTACAGCTATTAATAATTGGTCCACCAGCTCATTCACTAAAACACTGTCATCAGCAGTGAAGTTAATGCCAAACTGAGGAAGAAATACCACCAAAAAGGTTAATAAAGCCCCAATGATAGTTTTTGATTGAAGGATAAATTTATCGGAATTCATAGAGACACCTAATTGATTTGGACGGCGTTAAATATAGGGGGATTCGGAGCATTGAAATTAACTCGAATTTTCTCGGTAGGAGTAGAAAAAACGCCATTTTTATCAACTGCCACCACTGAAAAAACACAATC
>OFES01000041.1_pt1 | contig 43493 bp, 31 predicted proteins | sample 1521151 | NCBI WGS metagenome assembly OFES01 (sample SAMN04272335, study PRJEB24112) | coral metagenome | biome: Coral reef; feature: Shallow seawater; material: Coral tissue | host: Coral | place: China: South China Sea | collected 2014
TGTCGGGCACGATCGAGGCGTCGGACGAGGATGGCGATACGGTAGGTCTTGGTGACGGCAGTCTTGTGATCACGGTACAGGATGATATTCCGGTTGCCGAAGATGCGGTCGAGCAGGGTTATGTGGAAGAAGAGTCGTTACCGGGGGGTAATGATGATAGTGACGATGTTGCGGGCATCGATGGTGATGGTGACGGTAACAACGGTGTGTGGTCGAGCAGCGTGTCGGGTTTGTTTTCGATCGGTGCGGATCAGTCGGGCAGTTACAGTATCGTGTCGGGTATAGATGGCGGTGCGGTAGTGACGACGGGCGGTGCTGCGGTGAGCTCGGACGGTGTTGCGGTGACGTACGAAGTGGTTGACGCGACGACGGTTCGAGGTGTTGCTGGTGGTGAGACGGTGTTCGAGGTGGTACTGGACAGCACGACGGGCGACTACACGTTCACGCTGTTGGGTCAGCTGGACCATCATGCGGTGCCGGATGCCGATGACGTGGAGGGTTTGTTGTCGCTGGACTTGTCGGGCACGATCGAGGCGTCGGACGAGGATGGCGATACGGTAGGTCTTGGTGATGGCAGTCTTGTGATCACGGTACAGGATGATATTCCGGTGGATATCGAGCCAGGTGATGTCTATATGCCTAATGTTCCAGGGGCAACAGATTCCGAACCTTTGGATTTCTTTGATAACGTTGGAGCTGACAGGTCAGGAACAGTGATGTTCCTTCAAAGTTATGATGGAGCGTTGCTTTTAAATAGCGAAGGTGATCCGGTGCAGTCTGAAGGCAAAAATATCGTACTTGAACTATCGCCAGATGGAACCGTTCTTACAGGATTCCTCGAAGGTGAGCCGCAGACTCCTGATAATATGGTTATCCAGATCACACTTAATCCTGATGGAGATACTGAGGCTAACGATAATTATTCGGTAGAGTTGTTCAAGATGATCAGTGAAGAATCGATGATAGACTTCAGTGATTTTTCGAACGTTACTGCCGGAAACAAACAGTGGATAGGAATTGACGGAGATAATGTGGGGATAAGTGATCCGGATCCGGATCCAAACAGTAACGATTTATTGATAACAGCAGTTGACCCAACCGATTCTGTCAATAACGATTCTGATGACATAGCCGTTTCAAATCAGTGGATAGGCGATAATGCGGGAGAAGGGATACGGATTGATTTTGTCAGGGGAATCAATACAAATCCTCCACAGGATGAGAGTGACGACTGGGATAATCCTACCCCGCCGTTTACAGATAACGGGCATTATGACGCAAACAGTTTTGAGTTCACTGTCATGCAGGTTCGAGCCAACGGAACGGCCACACTTATACTCAGTGCCGTCCATGCCGATGATGACGGCATACTTACAGGTGATCCTGATGATACTTCCGTATTCATCGATGCAGCGGATGTAATAGTTGATTCCACGGGAAGTATAACAATCACACAGTCCGGTAACGATGTCATCATCTCGGGCCTTGAGGGAGGCGACAAGATATCGTTCAGCACTGACGATGCTTTCAACAGAGTTGTCGTCGCTAATGATGATTCTGCAGGTCCGTCCGATGACGATCCTTTTGCAATTGGCGGCTTCGGTGTCGGTACAGCGGCACCGGCCGAACCTGTTTCGATGGATTTTGATGTTGTTGTAAAAGATGGCGACGGTGATGAAAGCGACGGTCAGTTTACGGTGACACTGACACCGGATCCTGTTCCGGTGGATGTAACGGTGGGTGAACCCAACCTTCCTGCCGGCACGAGCCCCGATAGCATCGCATTGACACAAAGCGAAACGCTGGGGATAGAGCCGGATGCAGATGCAGCTGTTGTTGACACGCGTTTAAAAAATATCGATGGCTTACCGGATTTGACCTGTGGTGGTGTGCAGGTCGAGTATTCGTTAAGCCCTGACGGTCATACGTTGACGGCTATGGCCGGCGGTGAAACCGTGTTCACGGTGGTCGTGACCGATCCGACCGCTCCTGACGGAGGTCAGGGTTACGAGTTTACCCTGTATGGTCCACTCGATCATATGGATTCCGACACGATTGATATTGATTTCGACTTTGAGTTCGAAGACAGTGACGACCACACGAAGGAGGGTACGTTTACGGTAACGGTATTAGATGATCACGTGCCCGGAAGTGATTCGCTGACCGTTGCGGAAGACGGGGAACAGACTATCAATACCAGTGCCGATGCAACATCGGACAACACATCGGTTCCCGATAAGGGAGAGCCGGGCGGTCCATCGCATGGTACTGCAGTGATAAATCCGGACGGTACGCTTACTTATACACCGGACGAGCACTATAGCGGAACGGATGAACTGACGTATACCCATACTGATGAGGACGGTAACGATTATACGACAACCGTGACCATAACGGTGACCCCGGTTTCAGATGCTCCTGAACTGAGCAGAGATGCCTTGAATGTCACGACGGATGAAGATGTATCAGTTGCGCTTGGTTTCAATGCGCCGATTGTAAGTGACGGCACAGATCAGAATGGTGGTCAGGCAGGTGACAACCCTGAGCTTCTCGGTGCAATACAACTCAGAAATATTCCTGCCGGAGCAAAACTTCTGTATGCCGACGGAACAACAGTACTGGAGTCAGACGGGAGTACAGTCAATATCGTGCTGAGCGACGGTGATCACATCACAGGGGTGACAGGGGATGTGACGATGACGACAGCTGAATTCGAAGGACTTCGTGTGTTGCCTCCTGCTGACACTCACAACAACTTTTCGGTAAGAATGCGGGTGACCGAATACGAAGTCGACGACAGCGGAAACCCTTTGTCGGGCGTTGATGGAGCGGTCTCGGACATCAAGGTGAATGTAAGGGTGCTTGCAGTTACCGACAAGGTGGAGATTTCGTGGAACGAGGGTGGAGATTTTCCTGATACGGATGAAACACCTGACGATCCCGATACGATCAACAAGGTCATCAATGAAGAAGCGGTTCTTGATCTGACTTCGATGCTGAACTACTCCTTTGCTGGAGAGCCGGATGAAACGACGATGCAAACTCCACCGATAGCCGACGGTAACAATACGACGCCTGATTTCGACGGCAGCGAATCCCGTGAGCTGGTGATCGGGGAATCCGGGGGAACCGTACTGCCCTCCGGAACGATCGTGAAGGTTGACGGTGTGGCGATTGATCCTGAAAGTGACGGGACTTACATCATTGCGCTCATCAATGATCAGACTATCCCGCCGATCACGATTCAGCCTCCGGAACATTTCAGCGGGGATATTCTGGAAGATATTCCGGTTACGGTTGTTTCGCTGGACAGCGACAGTGATTCTTCAGGGGCTAATCCCATCGAGGAGTCTGATACGGTTTACTTCAACCTGTATGTCAACCCTGTTGCAGGAGATGTCGAAGCACAAGATGTTTCAACAGAGGAAGATACTGCAGTCAAGTTCATGGAGGAACTCGGTCTTACCGATACCGACGGGAGTGAGAGCATCATCGGTATAGTCATCAAAGACATCCCCGATGGATGGGAGCTGTATGATGGTGACGGTACTCTCTTGATAACCGGTAACGGTTCCGATGACTGGACGGTCGATAGTGCCGATGTGACAAGCGGAGACTATGCGGATTACACACTGCTTCCTCCGGGCCACAGCAGTGTCGATGAGACTGTCAGTATCGACGTAACGACTACCGATACGCAGACCGTCAACGGCAGCGCGGTTTCCGATACACAGACCGTTACTCTTCCGGTCAAGATCGAGGTTACTCCGGTTGCGGAAAAGATGGGGCCCGATGCAGATAAAGATGGACAGACTGATACGCCGCTGCCGGGTCAGGCTGATAGTGATGATAACGGTACTGCCGACCTGCAGATGAATCCGTCGCATGAATACACGGTCAACGGTACCGAGGATGAATGGTTTTCTTTGCACAGAGCCGATATCAGCGGTGATCCTGACGGATTCGACCTGGAAACTCCATGGTTCAACGAGGATACAGAGACGTCATCACATCAGGATAACTCCGAAGAGACATTTGCTCTATTTACGCCGAAAGATAGTCAGGGCAATGACTTGCTGGGTTCACAGTTCAGGTACGATGACGGTACCCCTGAGGGCAGGGTTCTGACGTATACCGGAAGTCCTGTCGAAATTCCGGTTCAGCACCTGGACAGTCTCGAGTTTATGCCACCAGCGAATTTTGCAGAAGAAGGGATCGAGATTGTCGTCAATGCAAAGACCGTCGATACCGATCCTGATGATGGATCGAAGAGCGAACAGGTCTCTGGAGAGGTGGTTTTGACGATTGATTATTTGCCTGTGGCAGATCAGGTAAGTCTTGCTGTTTCCAGTCCCGGAGGAGATGAGGATACCCAGATTCCGATCAACATCAGGCCACAGAGCGACGACAAAGACGGCTCGGAAACCTTTACGGTTACCATTGACAACGTGCCAAGCGGTGCAGTGCTGCGTTACAATGGCAGTGTATTGACCGGAACAGCCGGAACAACCGTTGGTACGTTGAAGTACACCATTCCAGATTTTGACGAAGATGCACCGCTGACGATCCAGCCGCCTTTGAACAGCGATGTGGACTTGATCGAACTCGATGTTCAGGCAGTCAGTGAAGATGGCGTAGACGCCTCTCCTTCAACAGCGTTGCCTTTAAACATAGATGTGCGTGGTGTCGCCGATCCGGTTGATCTAACAACAACCACGCCAAAGTTCGCGGAAGCCGATGTCGACACAACAGGTGAGGTTGCCCTGAACCAGGTTGTTACCGGTTATACCATGCAGGATGATGATGGTTCTGAGACGCTGACCTTTAGAATAACAGATCTCGACCCGCAGTTTTCCATCGACTGTGGCACCTTCCTCGGCGGCACAGGAACTGACAGAGTCTGGGTTCTGACGGAGGAAGATCTTGCGGCGGCGAAGATACGTGTTCCCGCTAATTTCAGCGGCACGATAAATCTGACGATGGTAGCGATTACGACCGAGCGAGAAGGTGATAGTCATACCGAAGACCCGATTGATCTGTCGGTTGAGATTACGCCATCCCCTGAAGCCGAGATCAATTCTTCGGCGATGATTCCCGAAGATGCGACGATGCAGGTCGATTTCTCTATCCAGCACCGGAACGGCGATACCGACGAGACGCTGACATCGGTCTGGATAAAGGCTGCAGATGTAGACGGTGCGGACTATATGCTGTATCTGGGAAGTGACGGAGTGACGACTCTTGCCGATGCAGCAGCCGATCCTGCCGTGACGGATGTGGTGCTTGATGGCGGGTATTACAAACTTACAGGTTCGGCTATTGACAATATTTATGTGCAGAATGAAGCAGATCTTCATGGAGACTACACCTTTGACATCAAGTATGAGATAACCGATAACTCCTCTGACGGAACCCTCGATCCTCCGGACAGTCCGGTAACCACGCAGTCGGATGCCGTTTACAACCTGTCTTTTGCTGCAGTGACCGATCCGATTTCACAAACACTTGGTACTATAACACTGGAAGATCCAGGGGATGGCACCGTTGAGGGAAACCTTGTATCGGTGACCGAAAATACCATCATTACCATTCCCGTGGCAGTAGCCCAGGTCGATGATCCGGCAGAGGGGTTGAACGGTCAGGACGATGACGGGAGCGAAAAGCTTGAACAGTTCATTATAGACAATGTACCGCAGGGAGTCACGGTTGTCGGAGGCACCTATATCGGTAATGTGTATGATTCCGGGGCCGGCAATAATGTCAATTCGGGGCGCTGGATTATCGATATTGACCCGGACAAGGCATTTACAACGTCTGATAGCGGCACTATTACAACAGATATTGAGTTTGCAGTCGACGGAACGGCTGAACAGCTTGGCGGTCTGAGTCAGACCATAACCATTACGGCTGTCAGCAGGGATGAAGGGTCTGGGACACAACAGGCAATGCAGAGTTTCACGTTAACGGTTGCAGACGCAGATGAATTTGATGACTCGGAGAGTCCGGTTTTTATCAATGAACCCTCAACCATTGATCTGTGGTCTGAAAATACTGATTCCGATGTTATTGAAGATACTCCGATATCTCTTGGAGAAATGGTCAACGCCCAGATAAGCGCTGGAACCAACAGTACTTTCGACATTACGCTGACCGACTTTCCTCCGGGTACGGTCATTACCGGTATGACTGCAACGGTTCTTCCTGGCGGTGAAACGGTCTATACGGTTTCCGGCAGTGGGGGTAACGTGGTGTTACAGACCGTATTGGACAGCATTACCATTACTCCGCCAGCCAACTGGAATGACAACAACCATGGGAACGACTTTGACTTTAAACTTACGCTGACAACCCGGGCTCCAGGCGGAGAACGTAACGATCAGGTGATCGAGGTTAACAACCGGGAAGTAGTTCCTGTAACAGATCACACAACCATAGTCATTAATGCTCCTGACGTCGATGAAGACAACGACGCTGGTTTTACGGTTTCGTTCAGCAACGGGGCGGATGGAGGGTTTACGACCGTTCAGGGCCCATTGTACCTGAAGGTTGATGATTCGGGAATGCACCCTCCGGAAGGAGGAACCCTCTATCATAATGGTTCGCCTGTTTCCGTACAGTCCATTACCGGAGTTCCGGGCGTTCCTGACGGAGATTACTATGTTATTGAACCTGTTGAATTTACCGATACTGTTCAGTTTACCTATGAGCCTGAAGGAAATGCTGCCGGCAGTGTGGGGGTTACAGCGTATCTGAGGACACAGGAAGAAAGTGCGTCCAATATTCTTACCAATACAGCCACAGCCAGCTTTGATATCAACCCTGTCAATGATGGTTATGATGCCGAGATTGCCAGTGCCAGCGGTGATGAAGATACCATGATCGAGATTGAGCTCGATGGAACCGGTCTCAGGGATACGGATGGTTCTGAAGAGATTGTCAGCGCTTTCATCGAAAATGTGCCGGACGGTTTTCTTGTTTTTACTGGATCTTCCCAGGCGACAGCCGTTCTGGCAATCAATGTTGGCGATGACGGAACCGGCAACAACACCTGGAGTATTCCGCTTGATCCGGACGGTTCACTGCCGGATTACATTGCTGTCCGGCCGCCGGAAAATTACAGTGGGACGGTTCAAGATTGTGTCTTCATGGTGTACAGCGGCGAGCAGGACCTCGAGCCAACGGTTGATATGGTGACATTTGATCTCGAAGTAGAACCGGTTGCCGATCCTGTCGATCCGAACCTGTTCATTCCTACCACATCATTCGGTGTAGAGGGTGAAGCGATTCCGATCAACCTCAATAAGGCTATGGAAGATCAGGACGGGTCAGAAACCCTGACGTTGACGTTTCAGGGTATCGGTGCGGGTGCTGTCTTTTATGACAGTGCAGGCAATCTGATCGATGCAGCTTATGATGCAGGTACCGATACCTATACCTTGACAGGAGTTCCCGGCTATGATCCTGCAGAAATTTATGATGTGAACCACCTGACACTTGTCCAGTCGGCTCTAACCGGCACGGTGACGGTGACGGCTTACACTGTCGATGGTAGTGACGATTCATCTGATGAAGCCGTAACGAAGACTTTTACACTCGATATTTCACAGATTGAGCCTACGGGTGGTGACGACACGTTGTTCTATGACGGTGACTCCGGTCGAACGTATGATGGTTTTGGTGGTGAGGATACGATAACACTACAGCTTAACCAAGATCTTGATTTCAATGCAGATACTTCAACGCTTGCAAATATTGAAATCATCGATCTCGATCAAAACGGTGATCATCAACTGCTTCACCTTTCGGAAACAGATGTTCTGCAGAGTACCGATGAAAATAATGTATTGACAGTTCTGGGTGACGCAGGTGACAGTGTGCAGCTTGCGGGGAGCTGGGCATCTTCGATTGATGGTGGTTTTACTGTTTACACCAGCGGGGATGCTGTGCTTAGAGTAGAGAATGACATAACTATGATATGATTTGTCGCTAACATTTAACCATCTAAGAGATATGAAAAACAGGTACAGGAAGCGGACGCTGACAGCACTACTGCTGTTTGCAGTGCTGTCAGGGATGATCGTGCCTCAGATTTTGGTGGCACGCGATAATACGGTAACGGTGAAGTCGGCTGTTGAACAGACGATCAACAGTAATCCTGTAGTGCAAGCGAAATGGCACGAGTTCAGAGCGGCTTACCATGAAGAAGCGGTAGCCTATGGAGGTTATCTGCCGAAACTCGATGCTACTGCAGGCGTTGGCCGGGAGTGGGTGGACGGTGATAACCTGACGAAAGATGTGTACACTCGCAAAGGTGTCCGTCTGGAAGTGACGCAGATGCTCTTCGACGGATTTTATACCCATCACCAGGTGTGCCGTCTGAAGTGTGAGGGTAAAGCGCTTTATTTCGAGTTTCTCGATTCCATCGAGCAGGCTGGTCTCGAAGCTGTCAGGTCCTATGCCGACGTGCAACGTTACCGGAACCTTGTCACGCTTGCTGAAAAAAACTATGCCTACCACCAGAAAATCTCCGATCAGATCAGTCGTCGTGTACGATCGGGGGTGAGTACCGGTGCGGACATGGAGCAGATTGAGGGGCGCCTTGCATTGGCAAAATCCAATCTTATTAACGAAAGAGCGAACCTGCATGATGTGACGGCACGCTACCAGCGGATTGTTGGAGAATTGCCTCCGGAAAAACTCCAGGAATTCGATATACCGGTATCGGCAATTCCTTCGAGTGTCGAAGGTGCGCTTGGAGAGTCTTATCGGAAAAATCCGGGATTCCTCGCATCGATGCTTGAAATCAAGGCATCCCGGCACGCGCTCGATGTTCAGAAATCGAAGTTTTACCCGCGTTTCGATCTACGAGCGTATCAGGACTGGAGTTGGGATGAGGACGGTATTGACGGTTACCAAAGAGAGGCTGCGGTAGAGGTAGTGATGCGTTACAATATTTTCAATGGCGGTTCGGATTTTGCTTCGGTGCGACAGTATAAGCAAAAGTTGTACCGGTCGATCGATTTGAAGGATAAAGCATGCCGGGATTTGCGTCAAACGATTGAAATTGCGTATAATGACCGCGAGGCGCTGACTTCCCAGGTAAACTATCTCGATCAGCATCGTATGCAACTTGCAGAGGTACGAGTCGCTTATCTCGATCAGTTTACGATAGGCCGACGAACGTTGCTCGACCTTTTGGATACGGAGAACGAGTACTATCAGGCAGAGCGTGCGTATACCAACGGAGTATACGATTTGACGATAGCCGACGCGCGGACACTTGCGGGAATGGGGCGTTTGCTCAACGATATGGACGTGGTTCGATATGATCTGCCGTCCCTCGAGGAACTGGATTATGACGGTATCCCTTCTATGCAGGCATCGGATTACTGTCCTGTCGAAGCACCTGAAGGATCGATACAATAAAGAGGGTTAGTTGTTTCAGTGAAGAAATATAGCAACCAGGTAGTAACGGTGTGTACATGCGGCTTGTAAAAGCGGTACTTCTGCTGTCAAGTGCTATGACAGTAATGGCTGGAGCTGTTATTTCTCCCGCGCTGCCCGAAATAAGCCATCATTTTTCCGGAGACAGCGTAAACGTCCTGACGAAGCTCGTCTTGACGATGCCTGCGCTGACGATTGCCTTGTGTGCCCCTCTTGCAGGGCATCTTTCTGATCTTTTCGGACGTAGAAAACTTCTGGTTTTTTCGTTGTTTTTATATGGTTTGTCCGGATCCAGCGGCTTTTTTCTGAACGATCTTTTTCTTTTGCTTGTAAGTCGTGCAGTTCTCGGCATTAGTGTTGGTGGAATCATGAGTGCCGCTACAGCGTTGATCGGCGATTTGTATTCCGGCAACGAACGTGCTGAATTTATCGGTCTACAGTCGGGGTTCATGTATATCGGAGGGATTGTACTTATTCTGCTGGGTGGATTTCTGGCAGAAATAAGCTGGAAAGCCCCTTTTCTTGCATACCTTTCGGCATTTGCCGTGTTCATCATGGCGATAATCGGGCTCCGTGACCCGAATTCTGATTCGAACAATTCCGGGATGATTGATCGTGAAGAGCCATTGCCGATGCCGTATCTTGTGGTTGGATTGATCTATCTGCTGGTTTTCCTGCTGATGGTATTTTACTACATGGTACTCGTTCAGTTGCCTTTTATCTTGCAGAACCGTTTTGGGATTGGTAGTGCCGTTACCGGCCTTGCCATTTCTGTTGCGGCGTTTGCCGGTGCTGTTTCTTCGCTTTCCTTTCCTTTGTTAAAACGCAGATTATCGTATAGATCGATCTATGTTCTTGGATTTGGGTTTGTTGCTGCCGGATATGTTCTGATAGGCAACTTTTTCGGTTTTACATACATCCTTGCAGGTCTCGCACTCGCCGGATTCGGTAACGGTATGCTGATGCCGAATGGCAGTTTCTGGCTCATGGAAGTGACCCCTGAGCAAATAAGAGGAAAAGCGGTGGGCGGTTTTACAGGAATGATATTTCTTGGACAGTTTCTGTCTCCGATTCTCATGGCCTCTGTTGTATCGCTCTTTTCGCTCGATGGAGCGTTTCTCGCATCGGCGGTGTTTCTCCTTGCCGTTGCAATCTTTCTCACAGTGCTACCAATGAACTATATCGTTACCCCTCCAATTTCGAGAAAATAGCCCCGATAAGAAAAACGTTCGTTGAGCCGTATCCTTGTCAGGCGGCTTATAGATAAGTATATTCAATGCATAAATGATGTTTCCGGGACCATCTCCATCAGCAGGTTCGGGTTGTCGGAGGGAAAGATTTTCCCGATCCTTTTTTCCCCTTAATTCTATTTTCGTGTACCGTGTTCATGCCTGCGCATCACCAACACCGTTACAAATTCCCTGACGGGGATGTTACCTATTCTGTTCGGACAAGCCTTCGCGCCAAACATGTCCGGTTACGTGTTTCTCCTCGAGAAGGGCTGGTTGTCATCGTTCCACAGGGATTTGACCGGTCACTGGTGCCCGGTATTGTCGAAAAAAGACTTCCATGGGTTCGCAAAGCTCTTGGAACAATGCCTGCTGTTCGATCTTCTGAAGATCTTTTTCCTGACACCCTTTCCTTGCGGAGTATCGATGAAGAATGGTACGTTTTTTTTGAGGTCACCAGGGAACCCGAATGTTGTTTCGTTGAAAAACCGGGCAGATTACTCGAGATCCGTTCGTTGCAGGGCGGGTCGAAAACATCGTTCGATCTTCTGCGTGAATGGGTGAGAAGAAAGGCCGTGAACGAACTGCTGAAAAAGCTCGACGAGGTTTCGGAACAGTATGGATTGTCGTATGACAAAGGGGCTGTACGATGTCAAAAAACCAGGTGGGGAAGCTGTTCGGTCAACAAAACGATTAGTCTCAACATGAAACTGCTGTTTCTTCCTCCCGACCTTGTCGAGTATATCATGCTACACGAGCTTTGTCACACCATGCATATGAACCATTCTCGACGTTTCTGGGCTCTTGTTGAGCAAAACATGCCGGATTACGTTGTTCATGATCGTGCCATGAGAGACGCGTTTCATTACGTTCCGCAGTTTTTGCAGCAATGAAAGAGCCGCGAAGAAACCGCAACCTGTTATTTTCAAAGGAACATGACCGAAAGATATCTGACCAAATCGAGATTTCTGCTCGCAATGCAGTGCCCGACAAAGCTCTACTACACAGGGAAAGATGAATATGCCGATCAGTCGAGTCAGGATCCGTTTCTTGCCGCTCTTGCTGAAGGAGGGTTCCAGGCTGGTGCACTCGCCCGTAGTTACTTTCCAGGTGGGCACATGATCGGACAGCTTGACGATCGGACGGCGTTGGTTGAAACAACCCGGCTTTTTGAACGGGAGAATGTCGTGTTGTATGAGCCGGCTTTTCGTTATGAGAATCTTTTTGTGAGGGTGGATATTCTGGTCAAGGAAGGTAAGCGACTGCGTCTTTACGAGGTTAAATCCAAATCCTGGAATCCTTCCGAAAAAAAGACATTTATCGGGAAAAAGGGCCATTTTACCGCTGCATGGAAACCCTATCTCTATGATATTGCATTTCAGGCTTATGTTGTAGGGAAAGCGGTGCCGGGGTTCGCTACGGAAGCGTTTCTCATGTTTGCCGATAAAACCGCCAAGTGTCCGACTGACGGGTTGAATCAAAAGTTCCGCATTCGCAAGCGATCCGGGAACAAGGCAGAGGTATTGACCGATGAATTGACATCGTTGGACCTTTCCGTTCAACTGTTGACTTCGGTTCCGGTTGGTGCATATGTTTCCATGGTAATAAACGGTGACGGAACGGATGACTTCGAACCAAGGGGTTTCGAAGAGACGCTGCGGTACTTGGCGGATTGCTATGCAGTGGATCAGAAGATTTCACCGGAACCCGGAGGAAAGTGTGGAAAGTGCGAGTTCATATCTCCCGAAGAAAACAGGCAAAGAAAAAGCGGTTTCAAAGAATGTTGGAAAGAGGCTTTCGGGTGGCGGGATGAGGATTTCAGGGAGCAGCTGGTGCTCGATCTTTGGGACTATAGAAAAAAAGATTCTGCAATATCTAACGGAAAATTAAAAATTGTCGATCTCGAGAAAAAAGATCTTGGGCTGAAGGAAGATTGTGGTGACGGAGAACATGGACTTTCCAGAACAAACCGGCAGTTTCTGCAAATCGAAAAGGAACGGTTGCATGACGAGACGCCTTATATTGACAGGGACAATCTCAAGCGGGAAATGAGTGGATGGAGATTTCCACTGCACTTTATCGATTTTGAAACGGCGACGGCTCCCATTCCGTTTACCAAAGGGCGGTATCCCTACGAGATGATCGCTTTTCAGTTTTCTCATCACATAGCCGAAGAAAATGGTTCCGTGCGTCACGCAGGCCAGTTTTTGCTGACAGAACCGGGTGTGTTTCCGAACTATGAATTCCTCCGGGCGCTCAAAACCGAGTTGGGAAAAGATCGAGGTTCGGTTTTTCGCTACAGCCATTACGAAAACACTGTTCTGAACGTCATTCACCGCCAGCTCAGGGAAGAGGAAAACCCTCCGGGAGACAGTGAAGAGCTTCTTGCTTTCATCGAGAGTATTTCTCACTCTTCGTCCGGAAACGAATGTTCTTGGCAGGGATCGAGAGATATGGTCGATTTGCTCGATATGGTAAAGCGTTACTACTATCATCCCCTGACGAGGGGATCGAACTCCATCAAGTACGTTCTTCCGGCCATACTGGAGAGTTCATTTTTTTTGCAACGGAAATACGCAGAGAAGGTTTACGGTGCCGAAGGAGAAATTTCCAGTTTGAATTTCAAGGAAAAACGCTGGATTGAAAAGGAGAACGGTACAGTGAAGGATCCATACCAGCTTTTACCGAAGATGTTTACCGATATTGTTCCGGAGGAGATGGAGCATTTGATGAGCGGTGAAGAGGAAAATGCAATTCGTCACGGCGGGGCGGCGATGACTGCGTATGCAAGGCTGCAATATGAGGAGATGAAAGATTATGAGCGAAATGCCATCATTCGAGCATTGCTTCAGTATTGTGAACTCGATACACTCGCTATGGTAATGTTGTACGAAGCTTGGAGAGAGGAGGTTTCATGATCATCGGTATACCGAAAGAGGTTAAAATCAGGGAAAATCGCGTTGCCTGTACTCCGGCGGGTATACGGTATCTTTCGGACGCGGGGCACACAGTTCTGGTTCAACGCGAAGCAGGTGAAGGCAGTGGTTTCAGCGATGCTGCGTTCAGGAAATCGGGTGCGGAAATATTGGACGATCCTGCGGAAGTCTGGCTGGCCGATATGGTTGTCAAGGTAAAAGAGCCGATTGAAGCTGAATATGGTTTTCTTCGCAACGGTCAGGTCTTGTTTGCTTTTCTGCATCTTGCGGCAAATCCTAAACTGGCTTGTTGTCTTGTCGAGAAAGGAGTGAGTGCCGTAGCTTATGAAACCGTTCATACCAACGGACGTCTTCCTCTGTTGGCTCCGATGAGTGAAATTGCCGGTAAAATGAGTGTTATGGCAGGAGGATTTTACCTCGCGAATCATTTCGGCGGTAACGGTATTCTATTGGGTGGTGTACCGGGAGTTTTACCCGGTAAAGTTACCATTCTGGGAGGAGGTACGGCTGGAATGAATGCAGCTGTCATTGCAAAAGGGATGGGGGCAAGGGTTACTGTACTGGATCTGAGTCAGGAGAGAATGCGTTATCTAAGCAACGTGCTCGGTGCGCAGGTCCAGACGATTTTTTCAACAGGCCAGCACATTGTCGAAGAACTCAAAGATACCGATCTTCTTGTCGGGGCGGTGCTCATTCCCGGGGCGACCGCTCCTAAACTACTCGATCGTGACATGCTGCGCTCCATGAAAAAAGGTTCGGTTTTTGTCGACATATCGATCGATCAAGGAGGATGCTCGGTAACCTCCAAGCCAACCTCACATGAAAACCCTGTTTTTATCGAGGAGGGTGTTTTGCATTATTGTGTGACCAACATGCCCGGGGCTTATGCCAGAACCTCCACAGAGGCGCTTTCCGGCAACACCCTGCCGTATGTCAGAGCAATTGCAGACACGGGAGTCGAGGAAGCGGTGCGTTCTGTTTCCGGCTTGAGAGAAGGTTTGAATACACATAACAATCGAATAACCAATAGTGCGGTTTCCACCTCACTGGGCATCGAGTATGGGGAAAGCTCGCTCGATGTAGATAAGTGACAGCCGAGGAAGTTGGTATTATCGATACCGTTTTTTGAGCATAGTGTTAATACCGGAAATGACAAGGGTGACAAGCAGGGCAGTAAGGCCTGCAAACAGTGTCAGGGCTGAGCCGGCGATGGCCGAAACCATGCCTGTGATGAAGTACATGGCTGTAATCATCGCAAGACAAAAAAGGGCTGTGGCGGTGAGAACCGTAATACGAATCTTTTGAAGAAATGCAGGGACGATCGCTGCGGCGAGTGCACAGGAAAGCAGTCCCCACCATGTCAAATCCAAGAAAAAATCCATTTGAAGTCCAAGTCAAAAGGCAAAAGTTAAAAAGTAAAAGTGCTCGATGGCTTGAATGATTGTTACACGTTATCTGTTACATGACACTTACGGGACAAGCAGCTTGAAGCCGATCTCGGGATCAGGCTTTCGGGTTGCAGTTGTTGCAGTTATTTCGAACAAAACTACCTCCATGACGTGCCATACTTTTACGCCTTCACGGACACAACCTGTAACGGTATTTTCTTCACGTCCACATGCCATGTGAAGGTGGAGCACCGGATTGTTGTTTTCATCCGGGAAGATCGTTCCTGTGCCGGTTACCTCATGAGCTTCGTATAGCTCGTGCTGCATCGGCATGACAGGTAATGTGCGTCCTTTTTGCGGCCCTACGACGAGCGTACTTCCTTTATCCGCTCCCCCGAGTACGATTAGGGCTGCGGACTTGATGTCATGGTCAACCGCGAATTTTTCGAGTGTTTGATGAACGACTTCTTCGTCTTCAAGTCGTATGATGAATGTTCTTCCCTGCTTTGCCTCGGAGTACAGCATTGAATTATTCTACGGTTTGCGTTTGCAGCATTGAGTAAAGATAAAGATTTTACGAAAAAATAAAGCTTCGGCCAGCTTCTGTAAACTATCTCGTGAGAATCATTCTTGTTGAGTTGTTCTGTTTCCGAAGGTTATATACCTTTCTAAAACAGAAGACGACGGACATTCCAACCGAATCTGGAAGAATGTGTGTCACAGGACTGACAAACTGTCTGGCCTTGAAAAAAGCTGGTAACAATGAAGGAAAAACATGGGCTGGGAAAGATAATTTTCATAGGAATCATACTCACTATTGCAGTGAGTGGGCTTGGTTTGGTGTTCAATTCGATGAACCCCAATGGAATTGATTTTGTGAGTTCTTCAGGTCCATCCTATGCAGAGATTGCCGAAACCAAGCAAGGTCAATCCCTGGAAGGGTCGCTAGGTGACGTGCCTGCTGGAGAGGAAATTGAGGTGATTACTTTGTTGGAAGCAAAGGCTTTCTTCGAGAGGGGAGAGGGTTTTTTTGTCGATGCGAGATCCGAGTACAAGTATTATGAGCTGCATATATCTAATGCATTGTCATTATCGGCAAGTAAATTCGACTCCCGATATGAAGATTTCAGCGACGTTATTGCAAAGGATGCTTTACTTATCATTTACTGTCACAGCATTACCTGTCCTTACAGCGATATCGTCGCCAGAAAATTAAGAGGATTGGGATACACGAACCTCAAAGTCTTTTCAGGTGGGTGGGTAGAGTGGCTGCAAGCAAAATATCCCGTTCAAGGTTTTAAACGTTGACTCATGAGTATCGGTAAAATAGTGTCTAGTTCGATAACCGTCACTGTGTTGAGAGTTGTTATCGGGGTATTGTTCATTCTTGCCAGTTATCCCAAAATCATCAACCCGGTTCAATTCAGTACAGTCGTTGCCGAGTATCAGCTATTGCCAGAAAGTCTTATCCCTTTTGCAGCGATAATCTTGCCCTGGCTCGAGTTGATGTGCGGAATGATGCTTGTTTTGAATGTGTTTGCTCAAAGCAATGCGTTGGTGATGATGGTTGTGCTAGTCATCTTTACCATAGGCATTACGAACAACCTTCTCAGGGGTATTGTTCATGATTGCGGGTGCTTTGAACTATTCGAAGGATGGTTTGGGTTTCAGGATGAAATAAGTGTTTCAACGATTCTCAGAGACTTGTTTTTAATAGGCTTGATTCTTCCGATTCTACTCTACGGGAGCAATGTTTTCTTCCGGCGTCGGTAATGTTGGAATGTTTCCGGTTTCGGACGACAGTTTTTCAAGGGCAAGAAGATACTCTACTTTGCTGCTTGCAGCAAGGACCTGTGCACGTACGAGATCTGTCTGGGCTTCATTGAGCCTTGTCAGTGTGGCGGATCCTGTTTTATAAAGTAATTCGATATCGTCGCGTACCTGTTGCGTCATTGTAAGGGCGCTTTCTTGGCGTTTCCACTGTTTTCTTGCAGCTTCGGCATTGGCTATGGATTGTCGAATACCTGACTGAATCGAAAGAATTGTCTGTTGTTTTTCAGCTTCAAGAGCAAAAACTTCCGCTTTTTTCTGTTGAAAAACCGAGCTTCTTTTACCACCTGTGAACAGATCCCAACGAGCTGTAATACCTGCATAACGGTTACGCTCTTCCTGATCAGGGTCGATGCCTGTTTGCTTGTCATAGTTCAGGCCGGCAGTGAGGTTCACAGTCGGAAACCAGGAGCCTTTTGCTGCATCCTTACGCTGAACCGCCGCGTTGATCCCGGCCTCTACGGCTGAAAGATCAGGCCGGTTTTCCAAAGCAAGAGTGATGATTTGCTCATATGACGGGATTGCATCGGTGATTTCAGCATTTTCAGGTGCAGGGCCAAGCTCAGCAGAAAGCATGGTTTTATCGATTCCCATAAGCTCAGCGAGAACCGTACGTGCAACGGTATAGTCTCTATCGGCACGAATGGAGTCACTTTCAGCCTGAATGGCTCTTATGGAAAAATTGAGCATTTCCGACCGGGGGGCGGTTCCGACTTTACGCCGTATCTGTGCGTTTTTTTCAAGTTCCCGGTTGAAAGCTGCATTTTTTTCGGCTATACGTATGTTTTCTCTTGCAAGCTGAGCTTGATAGTACGCTGTCGCTACCGATTCCATAAGAAGTCTTTGTGTGTCGGCGTATGTTTGTTTTGCCTGCTCGACGCCATACTTCGCAGCGAGTGTTTCGGCTCTTCTTGCCAATCCGTTGAAAAGGAGCCAGTTGAGTTGGAGACTGCCCGTTGTTTCTGTGATATCTCCTTTGACGCGATTGAAAGGGTCGAAGTCAGGCTGTATGTCGATATGGCGATGGATATAGCCCCCGTTAGCGGAAATGGTGGGAAACCAGGATGCGTATGCCTGGCCGAGAATTGCTTTTGCAGAACGTATCCGTGCAAGAGTTTGCCGGATTCCGGGATTGTTTTCAAGAGCGGTCTGTTTCGCTGTTTCAATGGTCAGGTTCATTTCAAATGCAGTCTGCGGCGGTTCCGAAGCTTTCAGACCTTGCGACTGAATAAGCAGTAAAAAGAGCAAAGTGACAATTTTCACTGTATGGTTGCTGTATTTATAGATATTTTTCATCGGGTTGTATCCTGTAGAAAAGAGTGTAGAGTACCGGTACTATTCCAAGGGTTAAAAAAGTCGCTGCAAACAGGCCTCCCATGATGGTGGTGGCCATAGCGGCATAGAGAGGGTCGGTAATCAGCGGTAACATACCGAGAATGGTTGTCGAAGCAGCCATGACTACCGGCCTCAGTCTGCTTACCGCAGAATCGAGGACTGCCTTGTAGGGTTCCTTACCTTTTATCAGGTCGAGTTCCAGTTGTTCTATGAGTACAATGGCATTTTTTATCAACATTCCCGATAGTCCGAGAAAGCCGAGGATTGCCATAAAACCGAATGCCTGACCGGTAATGAGCAAGCCTGTCGTTACACCGATAAGCGACAGCGGAACGGTAAGAAATATAGCGGTTGCCTTTTTTACGGAATTGAACTGCCAGACAAGTATGAAAAACATCCCGAGAACACAGAGCGGAAATATCTGGGCAAGCGGACCGGTTCCCTTGTTCGATTCCTTGAATTCTCCGGCCCATTCCATCGAATAGCCATCCGGTAGTTCTATTGCTTCCATTTCTTTAACCATTGTTTGTCGTAACGGTTCGGCAAGGCCTGAAACAGCATTGCACTGTACGGTAACGGCTTGCATTCTATCTCTCCTCTGGACGATCGGCCATTCCCATTCTGTTCCTATGGTGGAGACAACCTGGCCGAGAGGGAGAAAGCTCTGGCGTCCTGAGCTCCATACCTGAACGTTTTGTAACTCGTTGACAGTTGCACGTTCTTTTCGGGGCATTCTGAACACAATGGGAATCAATTCATCGCCTTCTCTGACTGTTCCCGCTGTGACTCCGTTGAAATTGCGTTGCAACGACGCTTCGAGGTCGAGTTTTGTGATTCCGGAATTTCTTCCCTGGCTTTCATTGTACACTGGCCGAATCACCCTGACTTGCTGACGCCAGTCTGTTCGAATGTCACGGGTGTTGGGTGTGGTCTGCATGACTTCAGTCGCTCGAGCGGCAAGCCGGTGCAGAACGGCCGAGTCCGGTCCCCTGAATCGCACCTCGATTTTGAAGTCGACAGGAGGGCCGTTGGTGATTCTTGTGAGATAAGGTTCAGCATCCCTGAAATTTTCTGCCAGATACCTGTCAACCTCACTGCTGATACGTTCAATGGTCGCATGGCTGTCGGTCTCGATGAGAAGCTGAAAAAAACTCGAGTTTGGGGTTACATACTTATAGGGCAGAATAAAGCGCATACCACCTTCCCCGACAAATGCAGAGACGTTTTTGACCCCATCTAACTGCCTGATGTGTTCTTCGGCAATGACCATGTCCTGGCGTGTTTTGTCGAGGTGCGTGCCTTGTGGTTTCCAGAAGTTGACGAAGAAATACGGTTGTGTCGAGTCAGGAAAGAAAGCCTGTGGCAGAGTGGTAAAACCAATGACTGCCAAAAACAGCATAACGGTGGTTATACCAATTGTGATCCATCGATGGGTGAGACCCAGATGAAGCATGCGGCGGTAGAGGTTGTAGAACGGTTTGTCGAAAGGATCCTTGTTATGCAGGTCAGGAATCTTTAAGAACCACACGCAGAAAAGGGGCGTGATGGTTACGGCGAGAATCCAGCTTATAAAGAGAGAAAGCGCCAGAACATCGAACAGAGAGCGGCAGTACTCTCCTACCTCACCCGGCGCGAAACCGATGGCTGCAAAAGCAAGGATCGCAATGAGGGTCGCTCCGAAAAGAGGCCATATGTTTTCTTTCACTACCTCGACAGCGGCGTGTTCACGATTGTCTCCCCGTTCAACACGGACCAGAATACCGTCGGCAATGACAATTGCGTTGTCGACAAGCATGCCGAGTGCCAGGATCAAGGCTCCGAGCGACATTTTCTGGAGGTCGATGTCGAACAGTGCCATGGTGATGAACGTTCCCAGGATGGTCAGGAGCAGGATGCTACCGATCATGAGGCCGCTTTGCCAGCCCATAAAAACCATCAGCAGTACAACGACAATGAAGACCGCCTGAACAAGGTTGGTGACAAAGGTATTGACGGAACTCTCGACTAGATCGCTTTGGTAATAAATCTTGTGCAAGTTGATACCTTCCGGTTTGCGTGATTCGAGTTGGCTGAGTTTTTCGCTAACCGATTCACCCATCGAAATGACATTACCACCTTCGATTGTCGAGATACCCATCGCGATACCGGGTTCTCCGTTGAACCAGAGGCCATTACGCGGCGGATCTGTGTAGCCACGGTAAATTCTGGCAATATCCCCAAGGCGGATTGTTTTTTCCGGAGGGCCGACAAGCAAGGTGGCTATTGCTTTTTCGCTGGAAATTTCACCGGTCGGAGTGATGCGGAGATAGTTGTTTCCCGCTTCGACTTTTCCACTTTGCCGAACAAAAAGCTGTGTCTGGAGTGTTCGTGTGATCGACTCGGGTGAAATACCCAGTTCAGCCATTTTCGCTCGATCTGTTTCTACAAAGATTTTTTCCTGACGTGTTCCCCAGAAGTCTATTTTCGCGACATCGCGGCACAGTAGCAGCTCTTTTTTCAAAAAGTCGGCATACTCTTTCAGATCTGCGTAAGAGTACCCTTTGCCGGTGATGGCGAAATAGACGCCGTAAACATCACCGAAGTCGTCATTCACAAAAGGTTTCTTCGCACCGTCAGGCAATGATGATTCTGCCTGGCCAACTTTTTTCCGGAGCTCATCCCAGATCTGCGGCAGTTTGCCTGAAGTATAGTTGTCCTTCATGTCGACATAGACGTAGGAAATTCCCTCTTCGGACGTCGAGTAGATTTCCTTTACTTCTCCCATCGACTGGATATGTTCTTCAATAACATCGGTGACTTCTTCTTCCACTTCTGCAGGACTCGCTCCCGGATATTCTGTTACGATCAGTGCTGTTTTGATCGTGAACCCCGGATCTTCGAGGCGACCGAGTTGTTGATAGGAAAGAACACCTGCGCCAACCAGAAGTATGGTCAGCATGATCATGATCGTTCTTTTTTTCAGAGCAAAGATTGCAGGGTTCATAATGCGCTTTCCTGTCCTTTCGTGTATTCGGGTTTCAGCGTGTCCACGGTAGAGGGTTTCAATGGTTCGACCTGCAATCCTTCAACGAGGAAATGAACGCCACCGGTGATGATGAGTTCATTTCCTTCAACCCCGCCGTTGACGATAATTCTGCTGTCATCGTACATTTCCGCAGTGACTATCTTTTTCGAGGCCACCATACCGGATTTTTCATCATAAACCCAGATTATCGAGTTTCCTTCGCTATCAGCCGTAACGGCATCGAGCGGTACGGTCATGACAGGTTTACGAGTCTTCAGGTTTCTTAGCGTTATTTCCGCCGTCATGCCTGGAAGAAGGCTGCTGTCCGGAGGAGCCGGCAGAGAGAAGGTGACGTTGTATGTTCTTGTTGTTTTATCCGCTTCTGTGCTCCATTCTTTCAGTGCCGCGGTGAACAGGCGGCCACTCAGGGACGGAACCGTCAGAACAGCTTTACTTCCTTTCTGTAACAATAGTTGCCCGATATCATTTTCCGGGATATTTGTACTGATTTCGAGTGTCGAAATATCGTGCATCCGCATCACAATCTGTCCGGCACGTATCATTTCGTGATTTTCCACCAGTTGAGCGGTGACAATCCCGTCATAAGGTGCGCGTAACGAGGTATCTTTGAGCTGGTGTTGTGCAACCGAAAGTTGAGCTCGAATGTTTTTTGCCGAGGCATTCTGGGATGCGGCGTTGCTTCTGGCAAGGTCATAGTCCGCCTTTGCGATGACATTTTTGGCAAAAAGCTGTTTTGCTCTCGTGAAATCCTGGGATGCCTTGTTCGCTCTGGCAAGGGCGCCATCGAGTTCAGCCTCGAGAATTCTTATCCTGTCGCGGTAGTCTCTTGGATCAAGCTGCATGAGGAGTTCTTTCTGAAAGACTCTCTCGCCAGGTTTTTTCGCGACATCGACAAGCGGTCCGTCCACTCTGAAGGAAAGGCTGGTTTCTTTCCAGGCTTTTATTTCTCCTGGGTAGTTGTATGCCGCTTGAGCGTCGATCATCTGAGGATATTCTACAGGGACTTGACGTTTTGTCTCAACATCCGTTGAGGTGTCTTCACCTCCGCTGCAGCTTAACAGGGCCATGGTCATGAAGGTGCCGAGGCACCGGGCAAGAACTTTGCAAGGATTTCTTCTCATGAATGCTACTCTTCGAGAGTTGATTTGAATTTTTCGGAAGTCAAGCCCAGAAGGAGTTCTACTTTTTGAACAATCATATCCTCCATTTTCTGTAGATAGTCAGCGCTGTAATGATCAGTTCCCAAATGTTCCAGGCAATATGCCATATAGTCGGCATGGGAGGCGATTGGGGAAATCATCTGCGTGATGATAAGGAAGGTTTCCTCTCTGTCCAAACTCGAGTCGATACGCTTGAGCAGCGACTCAATGGTATCGACGATAGGGGTGAAAAGATCTCTGGTCATGATATCTTGCAGCCGTCCTTTCTGCTGCATAAGCTGATAGACAACCCTGCTATGCCATGGCGGGTAATCTGGATCGAAAAGCAAAGTTATTTCCCTTTTGACAATCGCTCGTAACGCTCCCGATTGGCCTGCAGGAGTGTCGAGAACGTTGTGGAACGGTTCAACTGCCTGACTGACAGGGTATGTGTCACCCCGTTTGACTACCTCCTTTACCACAGCTTCGAACAACTGTTCTTTGCCACCAAAATGGTAGTGAATGCTCCCGATATTTTCTTTTGCCCGCATGGCAATTGCCCTCGTTGATACATTGGAAAAACCCATTTCGGCTGCAAGTTCTCCCGCTGCGTTAATGAGGGTCAGTCTCGTTTGCTCACTGCTTGCATACTTTTTCATACTCTTTTTTTGCTTTTTATCGAAGAAAGCAAGGAAAAATAGCTTGTCATTAACGTTGCTTTTTGTGGCGATAATTTAATCAAACGATTAAAATATATCAAGTGATTAAATTTTGAAAGTGCAAGAATTGTTTAATGTGGACGATTGCGCTATATTCTGACCCTGTTATTTTTCAAGATATTGACAGGAAGTTTGCAATACCCGTAAAGGAGCGGTTGTAATGGGTAATGATCGGTTTGCCGACATGCTGCAAGGCAATATTGTGGCAGTGTTTTTTTATCATGCGATTCCCAATGTTCTGGGGATGCTCGCTATTTCGTCAGCCGGTATCGTGGACGGAATTTTTGTCGGGAACTACGTTGGGGACAGTGCACTTGCCTCGATAAATATAATTATGCCGGTTTTCAGCCTTCTTATGGGGGTTGCCATCATGTTTGCCGTTGGTGGAACGGTTCGTTGTGGAAAATATATAGGAGAGTCAAAAAGGGAAGAGGCGAATGCTGTTTTTTCAAAAACCTTGATAACGGTGTCTCTTTTGACGCTTGTGCTGTCCGCTCTGGGGATTTTGGCGCTCGATCAGGTTGTCGCTCTGCTGGGGGCCGACAAGACGCTTGCTCCCCTGGTGAGCGAATATCTTTTTGTTTTGTTACTGTTGCTGTTTTTTTTGCCTGTCAGTCTCACTCTTTCATTTTTTGTTCGTGTCGACGGCCAGCCCCTCCTCGCTGCGGTGGCTATAATATCCGCGGCATTGGTCAATGTGCTTTTCGACTGGTTGTTCGTCGCTGAATGGGGTATGGGGTTGCAAGGAGCTGCTCTCGCGACCGGTCTTGCGAATATTGCCAGCTTTCTTGTGCTTCTGTTGCATTTTTTCTCCGGTAAGTCGGCGTTGAAGTTTTCCCTGAAGCAGAACGATTGGGGGGAAATGACAAAGGTAGCTTACAATGGTATATCGGAGTTTGCCAACCAGTTGTCGGCAGCTATTGTCATTCTTGTTTTCAACTGGGTAATGATAAGCCGCTTCGGTGTCGAAGGTGTTGCTGCATTTACCATCATGCACTATCTCTTCTTTTCAGAACAAATCATCGTTTATGGTTTTTCGGATGCTCTTCAACCGATTGTCAGCACGAACTATGGCGCGAGGAAACCTGAAAGGATCAAAGGTTTTCTGTGGCTTGCATCGATTTGTGTGATGGTCGTCGGGGTCTCGCTCATAGCGTTACTTCTCCTCATACCGGAACAGTTGGCCGGTTTGTTTCTCGATAACGGTACGAAAGCTACGTTGAGTATTACTCTTGCATTCATTTCCCTAAGCTGGCCGGCGTTTTTATGGAATGGCTTCAATGTGGTGTTCAGTGCCTATTTTACTGCGATTCACAAACCGCTTCCCTCGGCTTTTGTCGCTTTTTCAAGAACTCTTGTTTTTCCTCTTCTCTTTGTATCGGTTTTGCCGATCTTTTTCGGTGATAACGGGATATTCGTCTCGTTTTCCATTGCCGAGTTTATAACCTTTTTGATTGTCCTCCTTTTCTTCTCGTTTATGAGACCCGACAAAGTTGTTCGTGAAGCATCATTGTAGGTGGTTATTTTGTCTAAGCATCTTCACGGTTGTAAAACTTCACCTCCAGAGTGTCATCGGTTGTTTGGGCAAGCTCGTAATGCCCCTTTCGTAAAACGTCGATATTTCTTTGTTCCTTATTTGTTTTTTTTTGTTGCCGGCTCTTGTGAGCTTCGGCGAAGAGCCTCTCGAGGGTTTTATCGATAACTGCTGTTTATCGATGGTCAATCGCTTGTTTTTCTCACGGCGATACGTGTCAAGAGTGGCCCGATAAGTTCGAAAAAAACGGTTGTGCTGATGACGATCGAGAGGATGGTCTGGCGATATTCAGGAAAATGATTTGCAGCCGCGAGAGCCATGCCCATTGCTGCTCCTGCCTGTGGGAGAAGTGCTATACCCAGCCATTTTTTTTCATTTTTGCCAGCTTCTGCCAGAAAGCCTCCAAGAGCCGAGCCACTTATTTTTCCTGCTATTCTTGTCACAATATATATGCTGCCTGAAAGCCCGATGTATTGTAGTGAATCGAATTCAAGTGAAGCCCCTGCCAGAATGAAGAATACAACGATGAACGGCCATTCAATACCTTCGATTGCATCGAACGGATATTCATGATGCGATGCGAAATTGGCGATAACCGCTCCCATGACCATCGATGCGATCAGAAAAGAGACGCCGAAATGAAGGGCAAGACCACCACAAAGAAAGACAAGACCGAGAGCTTCTGTCAGCATTGGCTGGCCGGGTTTGATCCTTCCTGTCAACAATGAGGCGGGAAAGCCCAGGATCATGCCGAGCAGGAGTGCACCACCAATATCTTTTGCGGCAATAAACAGTGGCATTTCAGCTGAACTTCCGGTTGTTATCGCGCTGACTATTGCTATTCCTGTACTGAAAAGTATCAGACCCCAGGCGTCGTCGAGGGCTACAATTGAAATCAGAATACGGCTAAATGGAGTTTCCTTGCCGGATGATAAAACAGTGTCCGCCGTTGCAGCCGGGGCTGTTGCTGACGCAATACAGCCGATTATAATGGCGATTTCAATGGCTGTTCCGGCAATCAGCAAGCCTGCCGTTACCATGAAAGTGGTCATGACCGCTGCGAAAATTGAAACGGTAATGATTGTTTTTCCCGATTTTTTTAGCGTATCCTTCGTGAGTTTTCCCCCGAGGAGAAAGCCGATCATGAGAAGAGCCATGTTCGATATCAGCTCGAACCGTTCCGTTAAAAAATCCGGTATTACGTCAAGCATTTCACGGCCTATAACCATCCCGAAAAGAAGCAAGAGCGTTACCCTGGGCAGAAAGGTCTTTTTTCCCAGAAGATCTATTGCAAGCCCTGCTAAAAGGATCGCCCCGAGGGTAAGAAGAAATTCTGCAGGATTCATACCTGTTTTTCAGAAACTGTGGTGGTGTGCGATGGTTCTTGAAAATCTACGTAAAAATGACTTCCTGTGCATTTCTTTTCAAGAAAAAGCGGAACTCTTTTTCGTTGATTCTGTTTTGATAATTGACACCATGAAAAAATATGGTATAAGATGAAGTGGTGCATAGCTTTTTCTGTACGTGTTTTCATTGTGCTTTGTGCCGTGAAAGGACTTTTTTTCTCTACATCGGTTATTGCGGAAAACTCTTTTTCAGGGTTTGGAACTGATGGTTTTAGTGTGTCATCTCCTGAATTCGATCACAATGAGAAAATACCTTCGAAGTTTACCTGTGATGGGATGAACGTCAATCCTCCGTTGGCTTTTTACACGATTTCCAAGAATGCCAAATGTCTTGTCCTGATTATGGATGATCCCGATGCTCCAAAGGGTACATGGAATCATTGGTTGCTTGTTATGCCTGTAAATCGGGGGATTGTGGAAAACGAGGTGCCTTCAAATGCTGTTCATGGGTGGTTGTAGTTGCTGGGTAATGTGGTCGGCAGCATTCTACAGGAAACTATGTCAAGATAATTATGGTTTTACAGAAAGAGCCGAGGCTCCGAAGAGTGATCGTTGATGCTTCGGATCGAGGAGAAATAGCGATTATGGTAACAGTAAAACAAAGGAGAATTCAGTACAATGCCGACAACACAGGAGAATCTGAAAAATGCATTTGCAGGTGAGAGCCAGGCGTTCCAGAAATATTCGGCTTTTGCAAAAAAAGCTGAAAAGGATGGGTTCAAAAATGTTGCAAAGCTGTTCAAAACAACGGCCGAAGCGGAACGTATTCACGCTGAGGGGCATTTGGGGGCATCCGACGGTATCGAGTCGACAGCTGATAATCTAAAAACAGCAATCGCAGGCGAAACATATGAGCATAATGAGATGTATCCGCCAATGTATGAACAGGCTGTTGCCGAAGGACATAAGGCCAAACGTATGTTCGGCTATGCCGTTCAGGCCGAAAAAGTTCATGCTGCCTTGTACCGCAAAGCTCTTGAAGCTGTGAACAACGGAGAAGATCTTGCTGAAACCGAAATCTGGCTTTGTCCGATCTGCGGCCATATAGAACTGGGTACACCTCCTGAGCGCTGTCCTATCTGTAGTGCAAAAGCATCGGTATACGTTCAGATTGTCTGATGTATCAAGAAGAAATTCACTTTTTGAATGAGGCTGCCAAGAAAGGGCAGCCTCTCGTATTTTAGCAGGCTATCCGCTCATGGTTCAGTTACCCTCAGGGTGATCAGCTCCGAACCTTGCCTGTGAAATTCAAAACGCTATTTTTCGGAGCGGCATGACAATTCCTCTTCATGTCATCCCCGGGCAAGTGGAGTGAGACACTGGGATACATGATATTCCTTTCTGAACCACGACAATTTATCCACGCAATTTTCCGCTGAGCTTGAGTCCGTCACGGATGTTCGTACCCATAAGTGTTAAATTCGTGGCACCAGCCAGCAGTTCTATGCTTTGCACCAGGTAAAATATCTCGTCGAATCTTCCTTCCTGAGCAAAACGGTCGAGAAAGATTGCACAGGGGATGAGAATCAAAAGGCCATTGGCGGCAATGAACGGCATTCGTTTTTTCTTTGCATCAACGAGTTTACCACTACGTGACTTCGAAAGGAATTGGCCGCTTCCTCCTGCTATCGCTATCGCAGGGATGAGAATGTAAAGGCCTGGTGCTACAATAAGACTCTTGACGTAAGCCACCGTTTCGTCTGTGCTGAAAAGCTCTACGACAATCGTTGAAAGAAAAAAGGTTGCGATTGTCAATGTTGCCAGTAGACTCGCTATTGCATGTACTTTTCTTGTCATTGGTGGATCTCCCTGGTTGTTTTTTGCATTCGAGCTGAAAGTACACTACGAGTATTTGCCGGTACACTTATCCCATACTTCCGACCCGCTATGGGATTTGAGGTGTTCCGGTACCATTGCTGCTCCTGTTTTTTGCCGAGGGTCTTAGGTTTTTCCATGGTTTGTACACCGATACAACGACTGCGACAACAAGTAACGATGCATTGATAATAGCTGCATATGTTCCTATTGCCTGGCTTTGTATGTAACGCGGATCCTGTAATGCTTCAATTCTCTCTCTATTTGCAATTTCCAAAAGATCCGTTACCATTGGCCCAAGGTAGAACGTGCCGGCGATGACGATGAATAGTGTAACGATCCATTTATAGATGATCCAACCGTGTTGCACAAATCCCCATTTCGTAAATAGCGAGAAGCACAATCCTGTTGACACGGTCACTATCGAAGCAGGAATGAGGATAGACATGTCTATGAAATGATAGGCATGATTGTACATGTAAACTTCATCTCCGGAAGCCGTGCTTATCGAAATGATCGGTAGTGCTGCTAAAACAATGACACATGATAACCATAGTCCGGATGCTATCACATGGAAAACCTTCAGGAGCTTTTGCTGAGATACGGTCATTTTTTTCACAAGGTTCTTTTTTTGTGATTACAGACTTGTCTGAAGCTCTTTTTTTTTGTATCGATGTTTTTTCAGAATGCTCATTATTGTTGATGTATCAAATATTGATATATCAAATATATGAGGAAAAATGAAAACAAAAAAATCATTGTCCTTTTTACTATGCTGTGCCGTCTTTTACAGCACAGCATTCACTGCCTTGTACCATGCGGCAGGTCGGGTGAGCAAGCCAAGCCCCGATAACCGGTGCTGTGAGGTATATCCAGAGGGTTGAGACGTTTCCGGACACAAGTGAGGGACCCAGTGACCGGGCAGGATTCATGGAGGCTCCACTGACAGGGCCGCCCATAAGTGCTTCAAGTGCTACGGTTCCACCAATGGCAACACCGGCCATAATTCCTTTTTCCATATGACCTGTTGACACATTCAGAATGACGAACATCAATAAAAACGAGAGAACAACCTCGAGAACGAAGGCATTGATTATTCCCCCGGAAGGAAATGTCGCGCCAAGAGATTCATGGGAGCTGAAAAGCAGCCTTAGCAGCCCTGCCGCAAGAAGAGCGCCCGTAAACTGGCTGGTGATGTAAGGGAGTATCTCCTGCTTTTGTATTCTTCCGGCAAAAAAAAATCCCAAAGTAACTGCAGGGTTGATATGTGCTCCTGAAATGTTTCCGATCGAGTAGATCATTGCCATGACAATGAGACCGAAAACCATGCTGATTCCTGTATGGCCTAGCTGTATTCCAAACGTGTCGTTGACGATGATGGCGCCACAACCGGCAAAGACAAGGGCAAAAGTGCCGATTGCTTCAGCAATGTATATGTTTTTTTTTGAACCGAACATGTTTCAATGCATAGAGAGGTATAAGGTTATATCGATCAGTGAATGGAAATGCCCAGCGTCGGTATCCTGTTTTCCGAGAAATGACGTGATTCATCACCGGGCTTGAGTAACGGTTTGCAGAGCATCGGGAAGCTGTGCGATGAAATCCCGGATTTCATCGCGAACTTTCCGGTAACAGTCGAGCTTTTTTTCAGGATCGTTTATCGATCGAGCAAGACGTGGTGGATCGTCGAATCCGGCATGGATGCGCTTTGCCGATCCAGGAAAAAACGGACAGTTTTCATGTGCATGATCACAAACCGTAATGATAACATCGAACGGAATATGCTGTACTTCTTCGATATTTTTCGAGTGGTGAGAGGATATGTCTATTCCCGCTTCGTCCATAACATGGATTGCATTCTGGTTCATACCGTGTACTTCGGTTCCAGCAGAATAAGGCTCGAAAATATCACCGTGCAAATATCGTGCCCAGCCTTCCGCCATTTGACTTCTGCAGGAATTACCGGTGCAAAGAAAAAGAATCCTGATTTTATACATAAATCGATCAAAAAAGCTGTTACGACGAGAAAATGCCGCCTAACATGATACAAAAGATTGGTGCAGGCGCTGCACATCAATTGGAAAGTTTTCAACTCCGTAACAAATTTAAGGCGCATAAAAAAGGCTCGGTTTTACGATAAAGACCATATATTTCACTCTTAAACATTTTGTAAGTAACGCGGTAATCGTGATTGAAGAACAAAAAACACAGCCTACGGAGAAGTTTCTGGCTTATCGTGAAAAGCTCAACCAACGCGAGGCTGTCGGGAAACGGGGAGATTCCCTGAACGTCGAGTACGAGAAAAGTTTGATCGCAAAAAGCTGTTTTGTAGAGCTGAACGGAATCCTTCATCATTATCATGACTCTGGACCGGGCTCTACCGGCGAAACAGTGCTTCTTGTACATGGCTGGGATTGCTGGTGGATGTGGTGGCATCATATTATCCGCTTTCTCAATGAAAGAGGTATACGAACCATTGCATATGATCTCAAAGGGCACGGCTGGTCGGATAACGATCCCCACAATGATTATTCGATCGATTCTTTTGCCGAAAATCTCGAAGCTCTGGTAGACAAGCTCGAACTCGAGAACTTTCATATCGCAGCATTTTCATTCGGCCCTTTTATCGCTCTTCACTATGCAAAACAGCATCCTGAAAAGATGCTGTCGATGGTGTTTTTCAATTTCGGCTATCTTGAAAACAACCGCTTTGTAGAAAAGGTGGCGCCTGCAACGTTGAATTTCACGTTCAATAATCTTTTACGAAAAATTACTTGGTGGTTGCCGGCCTATATTTTTGCCCGTCTTGTGCTTTCCCGCAATGCCGTCTTGTTCCATGATGTTCAGATTGGTTTCGAGAGTCTTGCACTTTGTGCTCCGGAAGCAATCGAGCAGTCAACAAGCCAGATAACCTCTATGGAGGTTACGGAAAGTATCGTTGGTTTTGTCGAGGCTTTGCAGGTTCCGGTACTGTTTGCAGCAGGTGACGGAGACAGCATCATGACCCCGGAGAACACTAAAAAACTTGCTGGATATTGCCGAAAAGGAATTTTTGTCAATGTGCCGGCCTGCGGGCATCTTATCACGCTTGAACTTCCTGAGACTGCAGGCGGTTTGATTTTCGAGCACATCAAACATTGTGTGCCTGAAAATGCATCGTTTTAGGACTCCGTGGGTGTTTTGTCGGCTTTTTTGACAGCATCGACGAAATCGATGATTTTTTGATGATCTTTTTTCCCGGGTGATTCTTCCACTCCGCTTGCGGTATCGACTGCATAAGGTTTGACTGTCCGAATTGCTTCGGCAATATTCTGAGGGTTGAGCCCGCCGGCGAGAATGCCATGGCCTATACTTTCCATCCTCCGGAATATCTTTTGCGCGGTCTGTTTCGCTATAGTGGTTCCTGTTCCACCAGCTTGCCCTGGACGATAAGCATCGAAAAGAAATGACCTGAATCCTGTTTTTTCGGCGAACGTTTCGACTTCTTCCATCGAGAAATCCGGTCCGGCTCGAAATACCCGTATGACCTTTGTGGTTGAAATGGCAAGGGCTGTTTGCGGGGTATAGTGTTCGGAGTGAAGCTGAGCATGGTCAAGGTTGCAGTTCTTGCATATTGCATTGATTTCGGACGGTTCCTGCTCAACGAATACTCCAACACAGGATACAAAGGGGGGGAGTTCGGCGATGATTTTTCGTGCGTCGTTCGGCTGAATACAGCGCGGGCTTGATTTGCTGAAATTGAACCCGAGAGCATGGATTCCTGCCATACATGCGGCAAGGGCATCATCGAGGTTCGTTATTCCACAAATCTTAATTCTTGTCATAGTGAGGGTCCCGAAAGGAGATGGTCAAAGATGAAAGGTGAAAAGAAAAAAATTAAATTAAAAAAGTATCGCAAAAGCGCAAAAATGTGTGGCTTTGAGCAAATGTGATTTTTAGTTTTAACTTATTCTTTTTATACTTTCCTCCGCTTGGTATTGGTGATACATTACTGGGGTGTGGCCAAGTGGTAAGGCATCGCCCTTTGGAGGCGACATTCGCAGGTTCGAATCCTGCCGCCCCAGCGGAAAAGAGGCTGCCTCGAAAAGGCAGCCTCTTGTATGTTTATGACAAGCAGTCATTCATCATTCCGCTTTTTCCGATGTTATCGTCCTTTTATGCTTCCTTGTAAGGTGCAATACAACGGTAACTTCTCTCAACCTGTCATCCTCGGGCAAGCGAAGCTCGACCCTGGGAGTCTCTTCGTTGTCCTGTATCTCCTTGCTTACAAGGTAAACGATAGGCAAGCCTGGTATTTCGTGATTTCGTATGGGTGCCGGATCAGGTTCGTTACGAAACGGTAGACCTGGACGTTTGCATGAATGTGTTGCGACGCTAAATAAAAAAGCTGTACCGGTTCTGCCGGTACAGCTTTTTTTACGGTAAAAGCAAGAGCCTGAATCAGTATCGATAGTGCTCGGGCTTGTATGGTCCGTCTACGGGAACTCCGATGTAATCGGCCTGTTCCTGTGAAAGTCGGGTAAGATTGACTCCCAGCTGTTCGAGGTGCAGTCGTGCAACCTCTTCGTCGAGTTTTTTCGGAAGACAATACACTCCTGTCTCATACTCTTTCGTCCAGAGTTCAATCTGTGCCAGAGTCTGGTTTGTAAATGAGTTACTCATGACGAACGATGGATGGCCGGTTGCGCAGCCGAGATTTACCAGGCGGCCTTCAGCCAGCAGATAGATCGAGTGCCCATCATCAAAGGTGTACTTGTCGAACTGCGGCTTGATGTTTGTTTTTGTCGCACCGGCATAGTTGTTGAGATTGTCTACCTGAATTTCATTATCGAAGTGACCGATGTTGCAGACGATGGCTTCATCTTTCATCCGCTTCATGTGTTCGAGCGTGATAACGTCTTTATTGCCTGTTGTGGTAACAAAAACGTTGCCCTCCTCGATGGCATCTTCCATGGTGGAAACTTGAAAGCCTTCCATGGCAGCCTGAAGTGCGCAAATCGGGTCGATTTCGGTAACAACAACTCTTGCTCCGTAAGAGCGCATTGAATGGGCACACCCTTTACCGACATCACCATAACCGAGAACGACGACCACCTTGCCTGCAAGCATAACATCCGTAGCGCGCTTGATTCCATCGGCAAGAGACTCGCGGCATCCGTAAAGATTGTCGAACTTTGATTTGGTGACCGAGTCGTTGACGTTGATGGCAGGGAAGAGAAGTTCCCCTTTCTCCATCATCTGATAGAGCCTGTGGACACCGGTTGTCGTTTCTTCGGAGACGCCCCTGACTTCAGGAGCGATCTTGTGCCAATGCTGGTTATCTGCTTCGAAAATCTCCCTGAGCTGGCCATACAATGCCTGTTCTTCGGCATTCCCTGGTGTTTTATCAAGCATCGCAGGTTCATTTTCGATCTTGTAACCGAGATGTATCATCAACGTGGCGTCGCCTCCGTCGTCGACTATGACATTCGGGCCCTTTCCGTCAGCGAAAGACAGTGCCTGACGGGTACACCACCAATAGTCATCGAGTGTTTCACCTTTCCAGGCAAAAACCGGCGTTCCAGCTGCCGCGATTGCAGCAGCTGCATGGTCCTGAGTCGAAAAAATGTTACAGCTCGCCCAGCGAACTTCGGCACCGAGGTCGACCAGAGTCTCGATCAGGACCGCTGTCTGGATCGTCATGTGCAATGATCCTGTAATACGAGCACCTTTCAATGGCTTCTTGCCCGCATATTTACGGCGGGTAGCCATCAGGCCCGGCATCTCTTTTTCTGCGATTTCAATTTCCTTTCGCCCCCAGTCGGCTAAAGAGATGTCTGCCACTTTGTAGTTGAGTACTTCAGTGTCAGTTGTCATCATAGTGATAGTGTGTTTTTTGCTTTGAAATATAGAATCACAGATTAAATGTTTGTTTCAGTTCTTCTACCTTGTCGGTTTTTTCCCATGGGAAAATGGAACGACCGAAATGACCGTAAGCAGCCGTATCCTGGTAACACCAACCTTGAGGGTTGTCCAGGCTGAAATGGCGAATGATAGCTGCAGGCCTGAGATCGAAAATCTGTTCGGCTTTTTCCTGGATCTCAGCATCACTGAGACCGTTTACCGCTGTTCCGTGTGTATCGATGTATACAGAAACAGGACGGGCAACACCTATGGCATAAGAAACCTGAACGGTACATTTTTCAGCAAGTCCTGCCGCTACGATATTTTTGGCGACATGGCGTGAAGCATAGGCTGCACTGCGGTCTACTTTTGACGGGTCTTTGCCGCTGAATGCGCCACCACCATGAGGAGCGGCACCACCATAGGTATCGACAATGATTTTACGTCCCGTCAAGCCGGTATCGCCATGAGGACCGCCGATTTCGAAACGCCCTGTAGGATTGATATGGAATTTGGTGTTCTCGTCGAGCATTTCTGCAGGAATGACTTCTCTGACAACGTTTTCGATAATGTCCTTTTTGATGATATCCTGCCATTCCTGTTCGCCGCAACCTTCCGGTTCGGGATCATGCTGGGTCGAAACTACAACGGCATCGACTCTTTTTGCGACTCCGTCAATATATTCAAGGGTTACCTGGCTTTTCGAGTCAGGACGAAGGTAGGTCATTGTTTCGCCTGCTTTGCGGATATCGGCGAGCTTTTTAACGAGAGCATGAGCGTATTGTATTGCGGCAGGCATCAGTTCGGGAGTTTCGGTACAAGCGTAACCGAACATCATTCCCTGGTCGCCGGCGCCGACTCTGTCGAGCTCATCTTCAATTTCTTCTTTGCGATCAACGCCTCTGTTGATATCGGGTGACTGGCTGTGAAGCGCTGAGAGTACACCGCAGGAATTGGCTTCAAACATGTATTCGCCTTTGTTGTACCCGATTTGTTCGACGACTTTTCTTGAAAGCTTCTGTATATCTACAATACCTTTTGTCGTTACTTCACCGCCGACAATGACCTGACCTGTGGTTACAAATGTTTCGCATGCGACACGGGATTTCGGGTCTTGACGAAGAAATTCATCCAATACTGCATCGGAAATCTGGTCTGAAACCTTATCCGGATGCCCTTCTGATACAGACTCTGAAGTAAAGAAAAATCTTGACTGTGTCATTTTCGTTGATATTTATTGTTTACCGTAACAACAAGAACTACAAGAAAAGCTCTTGCTTGTCTTACAAAGGATTAGGCGTGTACGTTGGATTAAAAGACAGACTGGACACGGAAAACCCTGGGTACAAGCTTTCCGGCAACATCTTGACGGAAGCTTTCGGCACCGTGTCCATAGGTAATGGGGATGCCGGATAAGTGCACAATGTAATCATTCGGAGCTACTCATGCAAGGGGTGCTCCGTTAATTTATTGTGCCTCGCGATATCCTTAGGCTGCGGTGGAGGGGGGTATGCACACTGTCTGATTTGTATTCCTGACAGACGACGTGAGCATAACCTTTGATGTACGGTATCGACCGTCGAATCATCGGAGTTTGATGTCTGAAAAATCTCCTATGTTGGCCTCATGAGCGTGGCCGGACAGAGATGCATTGTTCCCTATGATGGAATTATCGAGAAACACGTGCTGTACATTCGAATCGTTGCCGACTATAGAATTTTTAATGACAGCATCCTTGATCACGGTGTTTTCTCCTATTGTCGCATTCGGACCGATGATGGCATTGTCGATTTGCGCATTTTTCGCGATAAACACCGGCTTGTTGATTATACAGCCAGGAAAAGACGATTCGGTACTATGGCTTTTCAGAAGAATTTCGTTTGTCGAAAGAAGTGTTTCAGGTTTACCACAATCATACCAGTTGTTGACTGGAAATGTCGTCAGAGATTCGCCTTTTTCCAGCATCATCTGTAAGGCATCGGTCAGTTGATATTCTCCCTTTGTTTTTATGTTTTCCCTGATCAAGCTGTCGATACAGGTAAAGAGCGAATCAGAGTTCCTGATATAGTAGAGTCCCACGATTGCGAGATTGCCTACCGGTTCATTCGGTTTTTCTACAAGCTTTACGATGCGGCCGTTATTGGTTATGGCAATACCGAACCTACTGGGGTCTTCCACTTCTCTGACTCCCAGACTGGAGGATGGACTGTTCAGTATTCCCGAGAGCTCGACATCAAAAATAGTATCACCGAGGATAATGAACACCGGTTCGTCATTGTTGACATGTTCCTTACACATTCCGATCGCATGAGCGAGGCCGAGGCGTTTCTGCTGGTTGACAAACGTCAAACGGATATCGTAGTTTTCACTGAGATAAGCCTCTATCATCTCACCGAGGTAGCCGACGATGATAATTGCTTCGTCGATACCTGAAGCGATGAGTTTATCCATGATATGGCCTATGATCGGTTTTCCGGCAACATTCAGAAGTACTTTTGGCTGAGAAAGGGTATGCGGGCGTAGTCTCGAACCGACTCCTGCAACAGGTATGATAGCTTTCATGGTATGTGACGGGTTTGTTAAATGGGGTTGCTGGACGTTGTACAAATACCAGTTTACTAAAGGATAAAAAAATAAAATCTCTTTTCACCCTCGAGGGCGACCGTAATCAGGTTTTTTTGTATTGTTGCAAATGTTTCTCCGTTTCTCGAGAAAAGGGAATAATTAGAATGTAAAAGAAGATACTGTCATGTCGTTGAAGCCGGAGTGGTTTTATAACCAGTCGGGGGTAGTACCTGTTCTGCATGGAAGAGTCGTTCTTGTTACTACCAGGAAATCCGGGCGGTGGACCATCCCGAAAGGGATTGTCGAAAAAAATATGTCTCCTCATGATTCGGCTGCAAAGGAGGCATACGAAGAGGCTGGTGTTGTCGGCAATGTCAGGAAAATAGAAATTGGCCGCTATGATTACCCCAAGTGGGGAGGGACTTGTACCGTTCGGGTTTATCCATTCTACGTCGAGAAGTTGCTTGACAGGTGGGAAGAGATGCATGTCAGGAAACGTAAAATTGTATCTCTGAGCAAAGCCATCGAAATGATCGAAAACGATGCGCTTGCAGAGATACTACAAACTTTTTTCCATCGTCTGGAAAAGGAGTGAGAATAATGCACATGCTGAAAAGCCTTCATCGGAGTGCTACGGGTGTTTGATTTTTTTATTGCCGAGTTATTTTTTATATAATTGCAGTCTCAAATATTTAAGTCTCAAATAAATTGATATGGTTGAAGAAAAGGATGCAATCAAAAAACTGATCGGTTATCAGATAGGGATTACTTCAAATCTTCTTCGGAGAGTTTTTGCGGCACAGATTACAAAGTATGCGGAAAATATTTCTCCCGAGCAGTTTGCTGTGCTTGTTCGGCTGAGTACCAAAAACGGATTGAGTCAAAATGCTATTGCCGAGAGCGTTCTCAAGGATGATGCAACGATAACGCGTATTCTCGACAGCCTTGAAAAAAAGAAGCTTGCTGTTAGAAAAAAGGCCGAACATGACCGTCGTTCGAACCTTGCGTATCTTACACCTCAGGGAAAAACGCTTGTAGAAAAAGTCTTTCCAAAAGCCAGGTTTCTTAACGAGCGTCTGCTTGACGGGATCGAAAAGGAGCATATCAGGGTTGTCTTTGAGGTCCTTGAGAGGCTCAGGGAAAATGCAAAGAAAATCTAAAAGGTAATCCGCAGAAGCTACAGCAACCAGTCATGAAACAAAAACAACCGATTCTTTTGAAGTTCAAGCCTTACGCCTATGCTGTGATTATCGTTTTAGCCGGTATTCTTATTGGCCGTTTGCTCGGATCGGGAAAACAGCAGCAAGCGGAAAGGATTGTTCCAAAAAGGGATAGTCAGGTTCCAGTTGTGGAGATAACGAACAAGCAGGTGCAGAGGGTCGTCAAAATGAACGGAAAAGTTGACGCGCTTGAAAAAATCGAAATATATGCCGAAGTGACCGGTGTGTTTGTCGATGGGGCGAGGCCTTTCAGAGAGGGGCGCAGGTTTGCGAAGGGGGAAGTGTTGCTCAGGATCGAGGACAGTGTTTATCGCAATACTGTTCTGGCAGAAAAAAGTGCATTGCTCAATGATCTGACCTTACTGATGCCGGATCTACTGATTGATTTTCCGTTGTATGCCGGGCCCTGGAGAGAGTACCTGGATGATTTCAGTATCGGTAAACCTCTCCGTCCATTGCCTCCGGCGCCAAATGACAGGTTGAGAAATTATGTGGCGGCAAGGAATATCTACACAAAATTTTATGCTGTCCGCAGTATGGAAGAGACTCTGGCCAAGTACAGTATCCTTGCTCCGTTTGATGGTGTTGTTACTGTTTCGGAAGCGAATCCTGGTATTCTTGTTCGTAATGGGCAAAAGCTTGGAGAGTTTGCTGCTACGACGGCATATGAGCTGGAACTGTCCGTACCGGTGCGTGAGGCGGCTTTTATTCGGAAGGGGGATCGCATTACACTTTCATCCGATGATTTTAACGGCTCGATAGAAGCGAAGGTCGCCCGGGTGAACGATGTGATCAATCCGAATACTCAGACCGTTGGGGTATATGCACTTCTCGATGATTCCCGTTTGAAAGACGGTATGTTCCTTTCCGCATCACTGAGCGTCCCGGTTGAAGATGCGTCGGTTATAGCCCGTGAACTGCTTGATAATGAAAATCGTGTATTCGCACTGCGAGATTCTATAGTCGTATTACTTCCTGTTGACGTTGTGTCGGTTGATGGAAGAACAGCGATTGTCCGCGGTATTCCTGATGGTACTGCGATCGTTGCCGAACCTGTGGAAGGACTTTTCAATGGCATGGTTATAACCGAGTCGGTAGCGACGGTACAGGAAGAGAACTCGTCGGTTTCGAAATGAACAAGAATAATTATTTCTCCAATAAAAAGGCATGTTGCCGCAGATTCCGGTCTGTCATGGAAGCTGTTTTTGCAAGGTGCCTCAAAGCTGATTCTGGATTGTGAAAGGAATTATCAGGCAATTTATCAGGTATCCGGTTCTCGGCAACGCAATTTTTCTCTCGATTTTTCTTTTCGGGTTTCTTGCTTTCAATGGGATGAAAACGACGTTTTTCCCTCAAGTCCCGTCTCACACCATCTTTGTTGTCGCTTCTTTCCCCGGTGCTTCACCAGAAGAGATTGAAGAAGGCATCACTCTTAAAATTGAAGATGAACTCAAAGGAGTAACCGGAATAGAAAGGGTGACCTCTGTTTCCGCTGAAAACACCGCTACGATTACCGTTGAGCTGCTCCAGAATTACGATGCGAATGTGTTGCTTCAAGAGGTGAGTAATGCAGTCGACCAGATCAGCTCATTTCCTGTGGGATTGGAAAAAATCAGGATATACAAAAGGGAGATGACCGACTTCGTCGTCGCCTACTCCATTCATGGTGACGTAGAGCTCGAGGTACTGAAAACATACGCCCGGAGGATCGAACGTGAATTGCGTAACAATGAAGGCATTTCGAAGATTACCTTAAGCGGGTTTCCTGAAGAAGAAATTGAGGTCAGTATCCGCGAGGATGTACTGAAATCCTATGGTTTGACGTTCGATGAAGTGGCTTCTGCTGTGAGTGAGGCCAATTTGAGGATTACCGGCGGGACTATCAAAGGGTCTAAGGAAGAGCTCCTGATCCGTTCGGATAATCAGGGTTATTACGCCATCGATATCGAAAATATCGTGGTCAGGACCACAGCTGCGGGGGGAGTCGTTCGTTTGAAAGACATTGCCATGGTTACAGATCGCTGGTCGGAGGATCCAAACAGGACCTACTTCGACGGAAAGCCATCGGTCACGATCGATATTGAAAAGACCAGCGACGAAGACATGTTCAGCATAGCAAGCAGGGTTGCGGCATACATGGAGGTGTTCGACAGGGAGCATGATGATATATCGGTCAGCCTGTTGCGGGATGGATCGGGCATTGTTCAGGAACGTGCAAATATTCTGGCGAACAATGGATTGATCGGTAGCATTCTCGTGATTCTGTTTCTTTCTTTTTCACTGAATCCCAGAATGGCTTTCTGGGTTGCTCTTTCAATTCCCCTTTCATTTGCAGGTATGTTCATGCTCGGTACCTTCTACGGGCTGACCATCAATGTTGTCTCTCTCTTGGCCATGATCCTCGTTGTCGGTATTCTGGTCGACGACGGTATCGTTATCGCAGAAAGTATTTATCAGCAGTACGAAAAAGGTATGAAGCCGCTCGATGCGGCAGTTAAAGGTACCATGGATGTGCTTCCGTCGGTTGTAGCGGCGATATTGACTACGATTGTCTTTTTTATGCTCTTTCTTTTCCTCGAAGGTGCTTTCGGAGAACGTTTCAGGGATATTGGGTTTGTCGTTATAGCCACGCTTCTCATCTCTCTCGTCGAGGGGATTTTCATCCTTCCTGGTCATATTGCCCATTCCAGGGCACTGCGGGGCGGTACTGAAAAAAAATCATGGCTTTTAAGGAAATCGGAAGCATTCATACGCTTTCAGCGCGACAGGTTTTATGCGCCCGTTCTGCGTTTCAGTATCAATAATCCTGTCGTCACGGCAGTCATTCCCGTTGCTTTGCTGCTTGTCACTATCGGTGCACTCCAGGGAGGAATTGTCAAGCTGACCTTTTTCCCGAATCTCGAGTTCGACAATGTGGAGCTGACGTTTGAAATGCCAGCCGGAACACGCCAAACGGTAACCGACAGCCTGTTAGCCCGTATGGAAATGAATGTGCGGGAAGTAAGTGACGAATACAAGCAAGAGTACGGGCTCGATCTCGTCGAGGCCATAGGCCGCAGCGTCGGGCCGGATGCACACAAGGGTGGGCTGAGGATTACATTGCTCGAGGGTCGGTATCGAGAGTGGTCGAGTATGCAGGTATCCAATGCCATACGGGAAAAAATAGGCATAATTCCCGGTGCTGAAAAACTGCAGGTCGGAACAGGTGGTTTCTGGGGAATGCCGGTATCGATAGCGCTTAAAAGCGATAATTTGTTACAGTTGAGAGGTGCCAAGGAGTATCTTGAAGGAGAGCTGAGAAAAATGCCGGAACTGAAGGATATCATCGATGATGATCCTCCTGGTCTACGGGAAGTTCGGATAACGCTTAACGACAGGGCCAAATCGCTTGGTCTCAGTGAATCTGACGTCATGAATCAGGTCAGGAGTGGTTTTTTCGGTTACGAGGTTCAGAGAATCCTGAGGGGGATCGATGAAGTGAAAGTATGGGTGAGGTTTTCCGAGACCGATCGGGAATCGGTCGCGAAGATGGAACGGATGGATATTCGGCTGCAGGACGGTAGAGCGTTTCCTCTCGGTGCGATTGCAGATGTCAGGATACAGCGGGGAGTATCTTCCGTGAACCATATCGATGCTCAGAGAGTCGTGAAAATCGAAGCGGACATTGTCAGTTCTAAAGAATCGGTTCCAAATCTGCTCGAGCGTATCGATTTACAGATCATGCCAGGCCTTCTGGAAACATTTCCGGATGTAAGCTATGATTTTGAGGGGCAAAGCAGGGAAAGCGACAAGACAACCAGTTCGATGAGGAGTGTTTTTCCTGTTGTTCTGGGGATGATGTTTCTTGTTGTGGTGTTTTCTTTCCGTTCTTTTCTACAGGCCTTTGTTGTTTTCATCATGATTCCCTTCAGTCTTGTAGGGGTTGTATGGGGGCATTTCATTCAAGGGTATCTGATGAGTATTCTTTCACTTTTCGGCGTTATTGCATTGATCGGTATCGTTATCAACGATTCTCTGGTTTTTGTCAATACGTTCAACAGTCGTCTGCAGGAAGGGACAAAATTCTCCGATGCGATTTATGAGGTTGGGCTCAGCCGTTTCCGGCCTATTGTACTTACATCGCTGACGACCATTGCCGGACTCGGCCCGTTGATTTTCGAAAAAAGCCGTCAGGCCCAGTTTCTGAGTCCCATGGCTATTTCCGTTGCGTACGGTTTGTTGTTCGGTACGCTCTTGACGTTAATAATGCTGCCTGCCCTGTTGGTTTTGCTCAATCGTGCCAAAGTATTTGTCATAGGACTGCTACAGGGAGAAAAACCTTTGCCTGAAGCGGTTGAACCTGCTGTAATGCATCGGGAACCTTTCGAAAGTGATGAAACGCAGAAGTAGATTGTCCAGATACGGAAAAGAGGATTTCAGGAAGTGAAAAAAGAAGAGGTTATGGCGAAAAGAAAAGGACATGCTTTTTCCTATGTTGGTCTGGTGGTTGCAGTGATGACGCTCTTTTTCGGTGTTTTTCTGGTTTCATCGCTGTCGGCTACAGAGCGTTTGAGCCTTGAAGATGCCATTGCCGAGGCTCTTGCCAGCAATCAGGATATTCAGGTGGCCAGGGGAGAGCAGGAGATCAGTAGCAACAATGTCAACATCGGAAATGCAGGACTGCTTCCGAAGATCGATCTTGTCGGATCGATGAACTACCAGGACAATGAAGAGTCTTCGTCATTTGGACTCGATGAATTCACTACGACAAGTGTAACCTTGCAGGCGAACTATACCTTGTTTGATGGATTGGGTAACGTTTATACATTCAAAAAGCTCAAAAGCGCAGGAAAACTTGGCAGGTTTCAGGCCCGCAACAGCATTGAAGGTGTTATTCTGGAGGTAAGTGAGGCATTTTATAATTTTGCAAACGCAACCGAGCAGGTTATTGTTGCCGAAGAAGCACTTGCCATATCCGGCGACCGTTTGAAACGTGCTCGCCTCAGGGCGGAATACGGACAGGCCAATACCCTCGAAGTGCTTTCGGCATCGGTAGATGTCAATGCAGACAGTGTGTCGTGGAAAGAGGCGGTGCTTGACATGGATAATGCGAATCGGAAATTGAATCTTTTACTGAATCGTCCCGTAAACACACCGCTCAGTATCGAGAGAGAGGTTTCTTTCGAAGAAAACCTCAGCGAAGATATAGTCTTACAAGGCGCTAAACAGTCGTTTTCAGCATATCTGATCGCTCGGGAGTCGGTAAAACAGGCTGAATACGAGCTCGGTATAAAAAGATCCGACTTTTTTCCTGAATTGGGTGTTCAGGTTGGTTACGGTTTCAGCAATACCGAAACGGGATTCGATACGGGAACGGATGATCTGTCAGGGGGCTTTTCGGCGGCGTTGACACTGGACTTCAATTTGTTCAATGGTTTTCAAACGAGTATCAATAGTCAGAACGCCCGCATCGAACTGCAGAACAAGAAATTTCTCGAGCAGAAGTCTCTCAATGAGTTGGAAAAGCAGGTTGCCGATACCTGGCAGGAATACTTGAACAACCTTGATATTCTGGAATTTCAGAAAAAAAACCTGGAAACGGCAGAACTGAATTTCAGGCGTTCGAAAGAATTGTATGTTCTCGGACAGTTGACCACGACAGCGTTCAGAGAAGCTCAGCTCAACCTTATCGATGCCAGGAAAAGTATCGCCTCCGCAGGCTATGATGCCAAGATACTTGAACTGAAGCTGAAACGCTTCGCAGGAACGCTGGTTACGGAAGAAGATGCTGTCGGGGTCGATTCGCGTTGAGCGGCTCTGTTACTATGAGTATATTTTATTTCACTGTTTTGTGATTATTTGTTTTTTCGTTGTACTGTGAAATTCTTGAACTGTCAGCGATGTTTGAAGAGCAGAAAGTTTTTTTTCGTGAGGTGCAAAAAGTGTTTGTTTCTAAACGTTATAGTGGTATATTAAGAGCCTTCCAGCAAGGCGGGGCATGGCGCAGCTGGTAGCGTGCCTGCTTTGGGAGCAGGAGGTCCCGAGT